>ENA-OQBD01000002-OQBD01000002.1-human-gut-metagenome-genome-assembly--contig:-NODE-2-length-240971-cov-14.475345_pt1 | contig 240971 bp, 179 predicted proteins | sample MGYA00242742_ERZ504543 | MGnify/ENA primary metagenome ERZ504543 (study PRJEB26092, sample SAMD00036239) | human gut metagenome | host: Homo sapiens | study: EMG produced TPA metagenomics assembly of...
AATCCGTGCGTTGCGGCGTTACCTCAGCTGGATAGAGGGTCTGACTACGAATCAGAACGTCATAGGTTCGAATCCTATCGCCGCACCAATTGACTTTAAAGCTCCCGGCAACGGGGGCTTTTCTTATATGGGAGCATTGCGGAGATTCGAACCTCGGTCGAAGCCGGAGTGGATGCGCGGAATCCTATACGTCGCACCAATAGACTTTAAAGCTCCCAACAACGACTGCTCTTCTATATCGCGAGGCATCGAAGATCGCACCAAGCCCTCCAAATGAGTAAAAACTAAATTCAATAACTTTTTTTGAAAAAATGCTTGACCATTATTCAGTCCATGTGCATAATAATCAACAAGTCGCGGCGTTACCTCAGCTGGATAGAGGGTCTGACTACGAATCAGAACGTCATAGGTTCGAATCCTATACGCCGCACCATTTGAGATTAAAGCTCCCGGCAACGGGGGCTTTTCTTTTACGTAAACACTGCATGGATTCGAACCTCGGTCGAGGCGCGAGCGTGAAGCGGACGCGGAGCGTCCGTAGCGAGCGGGCGAGTCCGCCGGCGGGCGGGCGAAGCCGGTGCGGATCCGCGAAGCGGATGCGCGGAATCCTATACGCCGCACCAATTGAAATTGAAAGCCTCCGGCAACGGGGGCTTTTCTTATGGGCAGGCGTCGCATGGATTCGAACCTCGGTCAAAGGGGACTATTTCTCATCGACTCGTGTAAGATTTCGAATATGCGCCTTGGTGAGCCCGTGGCGCGCTCTTTCTTTAGACGACCGATCAGGGTGATATTTCGTGGCAGAGCGTCCGACATACAAGCTCAGGTTTCTCGATCCCAAAAAGCGCTTTCCGGCCATGCCCGAGCAGCCTGCGGGACGCTCGTATGGCGTGGTTTGGAAGCTCTTTGACGAGGACCCGCATGAATCATGCTATGTCGTCGAATTCGTCGGCAAAAGCCATGTGTCGCTTTTGGGCTACGTGAGCGTTTCGGGTGAGGTCTATAAGGTGGACCGTCCCGTTAACGAGGTATCGCTGCCCGACGATCCCGACATGCAACTGATTCTTGACAAGTCCGATTCCAATATCGGTGAGATTGCGGTCAGGGGCGCCGATGGGACGATGCATTCCCGGGCGCGAGTCATCGGCTCTCCCGAAGGCACCATGCGCGAGCAATCCGATCGCGAGACGTGGAATTCGACACGCAGCCTTCGCTACGGCGAGTTCATGGCCTCGATGTTCTTGCGTTACGTGGTATTCGCCGATTCTGAAAACGCTGTCTCAAGCACGGCAGACGGTGACGGCCTCGACGAGGGCATGAAAAATGCCGTCGACAAGATCAAACTTGTAAAACTCCCCGAGCCGGTTGAGGTACTGCTGGGTTTTGATTCCACGCCGCTGCCCGATGCAATCGAAACGTTGCTCTACCGCATTGACCATACAGATAATCCAAGTGGCATTGAGCGCTATGCCGCCGCTTTGATGGGCGAAGTCAATCTGCCTCGCCTGCGCACCATTGCGGCCAAAACCGAAATGAGCCTGGCGCGCATCGATCGCTCAAGGCTCTTCTATCTCAATTTTGACCGTAGCCTGCTGGACCAGGACGAGATCGATACCCTGCTTGCCGTCGAGTGCCGCCTGAACCGCCTATCGGGCATTCTTGAGCGTATTGGGGCAGGGTTGGGCCCCGTTGCCTCGTCGCCGAGCTTTGAGGGCTGCTCGCTCTTTGACCTATGGCACATCAGCAAGACGACAAACGACGTTCCTCGCCTGCTCGAAACGCTGTCGAATGACAACCCGTGGGCCAAGCCGGGGACGGTTGCGTGCCAGCCGGGTGGCGAGTGGGACGTTCGCACCCGCTTTGCACGTATCGTAGAAGCGCTCAACGTGGTCACGCGGCTCGACTACACCTATCGAGCGAACGTCGCCGAGGGCATCATGCTGGTGCGATTTGGCCGCACGGTTGTCGATGCTATGCCGCAGCGCGAATACGATGCTCAAGATGACGCCTGGCGCGAGGTGGATGAGCCTAAGCGCGCAGCATGGGCCACCGAGCACGATGCGCGTATTGCGCTTACACTCGCAGCGGCATGCTTTGCCTCGGGTGCTCGCATCACGCGCTGCTACGTGCAGATTGCGGCTCCCGACGGCGAGCAGGGCGAGCGCGTTGTTAAAACGTACTCCTTTGGCCGTGCGGCTTATCTGGCCGATTGCGTTTCTGTCGCCAAGGATCTTGAGAGCATGGATATGGACGATATGCCGTGTAAGCGTGTGCTTGAGGCGTATGAGGCAGATGCACCGGACATGATTGAGCCTGCAGAGGTTCACGCCCGGCCACGTGATGACCATCGTCCACTGCCGCCTGCGCTTCGCGATTTGCTGCTCGCTGATACGGCTGATGAGCTTGAGGTCATGGAGGAGGACGATGACCCGTATGTGGCGCGCGTCATTGAGTTGCGCGAGCAGGCCAAAGTTGACCGTGCGGGTGCGTTTGAGGGCTTTTCTCGCCTTGTCGAGGAACTGGAAGCCAAGTGTGCTGTTGCTGAGCTTTTGGCGACGGGCCCGGTGCAGACCCAGTTCTGCGACAACCAGCTGGTGCGCATGGTGCTGCCGGTGATGGAGGAAGACCGTTCCGTGCGTATCCTTCGCGCTCCCGATGCGCTGTATTTTGCCCAGCACGAGATCTGCAGCTTTTACGCCGAACAAGAGGACTTTGAGCGTGCACTGCCCGAGGTGCGTCGTCTCTACGATTTGGCGCGCTCGTCCATGCAGTCTCACTTTGCCCTGATCAACGTGCTAGCACGCCTGGAGCGCTATGACGAGATTATCGAGGTGGCGCGCCACGGCCTGCGCATCGCCAGCGACCGGCCTTCGATCGGTTACCTGTTCTATCGCCTGGCGTTTGCCTATTGGAACTGCGACCAGCTCGAGCTGGCGCTGGCGTGCTACCGCCTGGTGCCGCGCGGCGAGGAGTCAGGCGGCAGCGCGCAGGAGGAGATGCAGGGCCTTATGAACGAGATGGGCGTCATCAAACCGCCCACGTTTGAGGAGGCTGTCGAGACCATCCGCAAGGCAGGTCTTGAGCTGCCGCCGGTGCCCGCCGTGACCAATCAACTCGCGGATGCTGCCGTGCAACTCGTCGATAACGGCTTCTTTTTCTTGGCGCGCGGCTGCATCTATCAAATGTGGCGCACCATGGGCAACGACGAGCTCGGCTCCCTCAACCGCTCGCTGGGGTAGGAGCGGCATAGAAGGGCTGGACCGCGCTTGTCATCCCATTTGCTCGCCATGCCGACAAAACGAAGGGGCTACTGCTACCGGCGGTACCGGGAACATTTGCGTATAGATAAGGTATAACGAATTTAAGTCGTAACGAATTAAAGTACGAATTACTGTATCGAGCAGGTTGCCGACAAATTGAATGGAGCCATTTGTATTGGCTCAGGTGGGTGGCTCCAGCAGGACCGGTAAGGTCAAAAGCGGCTAGGTCTGCTAAACCTGTTAAACTCTGCTAAAGTTGCTAAACTTTGTTAAAGTTGTTAAAACTAGCAGAGGAGGGTCGAATGTCGAAAGCCATTAATCCCTTTAAGCCAACGGCGGGCATGAATCCGCCTGAGCTTATCGGACGTGACGCTGTTTTGGATGATTTTGCCGAGGCCCTTGAGAATGGTCCTGGTGCCCCCGATCGACTCATGCGCATCTCGGGCGTCCGAGGCACAGGTAAAACGGTGCTTCTCAATGCATTGGGCGATCTTGCGCGAAAAAAAGGATTCGAGGTTGTTGACGTCGCCTCGAATGCCGGTTTTTGCAGTAGAATCCTCGAGGCTCTACAGCGAAATGTTCGTCTTGAGTCAATGTCGATTCCCCCATCTATTCGAGGAGTCAGCCTTGGCTCCGTTGAGGTATCGAAGTCGGCATCTCATCTGGGCGAGGCAATGTACGATGCCGCGAAGCGCGGAGGTCTGCTCATTACGCTCGACGAGATTCAGGATGCCTCAACTGAGGAAATGCGCGAGCTGGGCAATGAGATGCAGCTTTTGATTCGCCAAGGGGCGAATGTCGCTTTTGCATTCGCTGGCTTGCCAACATCGGTGGATGGCGTGGTGGTTGATGATACCCTTACGTTCCTTCAGCGGGCAAAACATATCGAACTCACTCGTCTCTCCGATTTTGAAGTCGGCGGATCGTTTGAGGATACAATGAGACGAGCGGGCAAGGAGCTCGATGAAGACGCCGCTGAGCTATTAACAAAGGCGTCAGCAGGCTATCCCTTTATGGTCCAGTTGGTCGGATATTACGCTTGGCAGGCTGCTGCGCGCAGCGGGGCGGAGAGCGTGAACGAAGGGTCCGCGCGTACGGGTATCCAAGCAGCTCTTGATAGCTTTAATGCTATGGTGATTGCCCCGGCGCTGCGCAGGGTGTCGGAACGGCAGTTTCAGTATCTCGCGGCGATGGCTCAATGCGAGGGCGTCGATATCGCCAACGGCGATATCGCCAAGAAGATGGGTTTGTCGGCGAACAAAGTTGGGTCATATCGCAAGCGTCTGATCGATGCGGGGTTGATTGAGCCCGCGGGCTATGGCTGTGTTTCGTTTGCAATTCCGTACATGCGCGATTATCTGTTGGAGACCGTTCGAGAGGACTAATAAAGAATGGGCTGTCCGCGCTGTCGCTGGGGCCGTCCTTGTATCTTTGTCTCAATCTGTAACATCTGGAGGGGATTACGGCCTGCAGATGTTACAGATTGAGATGATTGACTGAGACGTTTACTGGTAAAAGAGAGGTAAAAGAGGAAACGCCTCAAAATTCCCCTTGCCCAACTTCGGCTGTTTGGTTACTATAGAACGGCTGTTACGGAGAGCTGACCGAGAGGCCGAAGGTGCTCGCCTGCTAAGCGAGTATGCCCCAAAAGGGCATCTGGGGTTCGAATCCCCAGCTCTCCGCCAGTATGACTTTGAAGAAGGGTCCCATTTGGGGCCCTTTTTTATTATCAAGAATGGCGGCTGGGGATTAGAGTCCGAAAGGGCGTGAACATTAGGCAAACACGGGGCGCTTGAAAACGGGGAGACCCAGGCGTGCTCGTGCACCCCGGTGTGGGGTTCCGAGGGGATGGAGTAGAAATATGGTAAAGGTCGGGCTGCGTAAGCCGAATCTAAAGACATCACTCAAGGCAAGAACGACCGGCAGAGCGAAGCGCGCGGTAAGGCGGGCGATAATCCCCGGCTATGGTAAGAAGGGCATGGGGTGGATCAAAAATCCGAAGAAGGCTGCTTACAATGCCGTATACAGCAGAACGACCGTCGGAGTTGGGGATGTCGCTCGCGCCGTTGCTAAATCAGGCGCTCGGAGCTCGGCGTCAAGGACGTCCTCAATTACTGTTTCATCGCATGAAATTACACCTTTGGCGAAGCCTGAACAGAAATCTCTCACTCGAGAGATTACGTCGGTTGACAGGGCAAACAAGGCGCTTTTGCTATGCTTCCTTCTTGGGTGGTCGGGCGCTCATAGGGCGTATGCACGGATGTGGGGTAGCTTCTTTCTATATCTCTTTACCTTTGGCCTTTTTGGATTTGGTTGGCTGTTTGATATTGTGACACTACTGATGAGACGCTCCGAGCTAAGGCGTCTCGGCGACAGTGATCCGACTCAACAGCAAGTGCCATGTTCCGTTGATTCTACATTCGATCGAAATGTCGCCGACTCCGGAAATTGGGAACAGCGTGGAGATGGGGAGGCTGCGGCTCGGCTAGAGCTTCAACGTAAAAACCGTGCCTATATGGAAGAAAACGGCATCGACGTGGAGATGTTTACCGAGGAAAAGGTCGCGGCGGACGCCTTGCGAACCATTGAGTCGGTATGCCCGTGCATGCTTAGGTTTGACCGAGGCATGAGCGAAGAGGAGCCAAGCATCAGCTTTTGCTCTCCAACAAAGACGGGGAAAATGCCCAAGAATGTCGTCGAGGCCCGCATTTACCATCAGGATGTGAAGCTATTGATGGATTCCCACGGCTTCGAATTGCCGGAGTATGGTGACAGCATCAATGTCATGATTAGTTATCTAGCTGATGGGCGCATAAATAAAGTCGATATCCATGGGTTCCATAATGGCCGCTCCGTTAGTGTCTCCATTCGCAGGCGGAGCGACGATCTTGTTATGACGAGTGCGGGCACCATCGGAGAAACGGGTGCCTGGCAATCGCTGTGTCCTGGGGCAGACCCCTCATCTGGGGATCTTTTCAGGGCCTTGACCAAGGAGGTCGAAAGGATCTACTGGCATGCCCGGTGGACCCGTTTTCAAGGTCCGAAAAGACACAGCGAAGGTAAACGGCTAGCAATGTCGCTTTGGTGATTCTGACGCATCCCGTTTAAGAGGTATTCAAAAAGAGGCGCCCCGTTGGACGCCTCTCCAATCTCAAATGTAATGTTCCCCCAGCCCTACACCTCGGGCGCCTTGGCGATGGTCTCGCTTTCTGCCGTAAGCGGGCGATTGTCGATGCGGCGGCCCAGGCGGTCGAGCTTCACAAGGAGCCACTCAATGGGATTCGGCCCCGAGCCTTCCTCGTCGGCAACCAAATCCATGACGGCGATCTTGGTGCCGTCTTGCTTGAGCGTCACGCTACCCACCTTGTCGCCTACATGTACCGTGCCCGAAAGGTCATCATAGGTAACCTTCTCGGTCACCTCTCCGGCAAGCGCAAAGACGGTCGCCTGAGCTGCGGGATCGGCGAGCGTGGCATCGATCGTCTTGTCCGTCCAATCGGTCTGGCCAATGCGCGCGATGAGCGGATTGCCGTTGGCAGTCTTTTCCTGCGTGTTGGCGATCGCAACCGTCACCTTGTGGCCGTAGTACCAGTTGGCAAGGGCGGCCGTGTCGGCAAAGCGCTGATCGGTGGTGCTGGAGTTCAAGACGACGGTGTAGGTCTCGTCGCCATCGCGGTTGTAGGCTGCCGTAAAGCAATAGCCGGCATCGTCGGTGGTGCCGGTCTTACCGCCGATATTGCCGTCCTGCCCCAGCAGCTCATTGTGCGTATCCATGGAATGCGAATGGTCGGAACCGTCGGCGCCCGTAACCTCAATCCAGGAATCATCGCTCGCCACGATTTCGCGGAACGTATCGCTCCTCATTGCCTCCTGCATCATCAGGGCTACATCGTGCGCGGTAGAGTGCATGTCGCCGGTCCACTCATCAAAGTCCAGACCGTGCGGATTCTCAAAAAGCGTTCCCGTGCAGCCGAGCTTTTTAGCGCGCTCGTTCATGGCCTTTACAAAGGTGGCCACGGCGTCCTTGGTCTTGGGGTCGATCTTTTTGCCCACGTGCTCGGCAAGCGCGATGGCGGCATCGTTGCCCGAGGGGATCATCAGACCGCGCAGAGCTTGCTCCACGGTGAGCTCGTCGCCTTCGAGCAGGCCGGCGGTCGAGTTGCCTACGGTGGCGGCAGCATTGCTCACCGTGATCTTCTCGTCCATTTTGCAGTTCTCGACGGTCAGGATCGCAGTCATGACCTTGGTAATTGAGGCGATCTTGACCTGCTCGTCGGCACTTCGGGCGTAATAGACGGAACCGTCCTTGCTCATGACGATGGCGTTGGTCGCATCGATATCGGGCAGATTCTCGGCCGTGATGCCGCGGGCGTCGGCGGTCTTGCCGCAAACGATATCAGTCGTAAGCACCTGGGCGTTGGCGATAGACGGCACGCCGGCAGCAAGGGCGAGAGCGCAGGCAATGCCGGCGGTCAGTTGCGCGGAGCGCTTTACAAGAGAACTAAGGGTCTTCACAGATTTCGCTTTCGACGGGATGGTCTCTTTAGAGTTCAAAGTATATCGTTTACCGGCGCGGACAATCAGTGCGCGGGCGCGCGCGGCCCATGTCTGCGCCCGAACGGACGCATAGGTGCTTAAGGTCGACTTAAACGACCGCGCTTGTTGTGTGTGGCGCGCGCTGCCTCGGGCATAATGGAGCGCGAGAGGAGCACGCATGAATGAGCGCATTTTGGTAGTTGATGACGAGAAGGCCATCGCCGACCTGGTCGGTATCTACCTTACAAAAGAGGGCTTTGATGTTCAGATTGCCTATAGCGGAGCAGATGCTGCCAAGGCGATTTTGGAGCAGGAGTTCGATCTGGCGCTGCTGGACGTCATGCTGCCCGATATCGACGGCTTTGAGTTGCTGCGCACCATCCGCGCTGGCCATACCTATCCCGTTATTATGCTGACGGCGCGCGATGCCCAGCAGGATAAGATCGAGGGCCTCTCACTGGGTGCAGACGATTACGTGGTCAAGCCGTTCCGTCCGCTGGAGCTCATAGCGCGCGTTCATGCTCAACTCCGTCGTTACACCAGCTACGGCAGCCGCGCACAGGCGGTCGAATCGCCGACCATCCAGCTCGATGGCCTCGAGATCAACCGCGATGCTCGTTGTGTGACGGTGGACGGTGCACCGGTGCGCCTCACACCCATCGAGTATTCCATCTTGCTGTATCTGGTCGAGCATCGTGGCAGCGTGGTGGCCGTGGGGGACCTGTTCCGCGCGGTGTGGAACGAGGATTTTATGCCCGGCTCCAACAATACGGTGATGGTGCACATCCGCCATCTGCGCGAAAAGATCGGCGATGATGCCCAAAAGCCGCGCTTTATCAAAAACGTCTGGGGCGTCGGCTACATAATCGAATAACGCCTTTGGTGGTGGGGAAGTGGATATGACAAAAGACGATAGACGGGTATTCGAGGTGCCCGATCGACTCTTTGAATACATAAGGGCGGTCGTCGACAACCGCGCGCTTGCGACGGTGCTGCTCTTTTTGCTGAGTCTGCTACTCATCGGCATTGACAATATTGTTGGCATCCTGGCAGTTCTGCTCATTGGCTTTTTGCTGATCGATCGATTCGAAATCGTTCGCCGCTGCGTGGTAATCGGCGGTGCCGCGTGGACAATTACGCTGGCGATCGGGGCCATGGCGCTTGGCGGTATTGGCGAGCCCGTGTTCTTTGATGCCGCCTTTGTGTTCAACATGCTTGGCTTTGTGCTGGCGCTCGCCGTCTGTGTCCTGTTCTTTTGCGGGCGCGCCCTGTATTACCAGGGTTATGAGCAAGGCGAGCAGCATGCCGACCGCGTAATCGCCGCCCGTATTCAGGACCGTCTGATTGATGACCCCGACACGTGGGATACCATCGACGGCGACTTTCTCGAGGTCGAAGGTGCGCTCAACCGGGCGCGCGATTGTGAGCGTAAGGTTCAACAGGCCTTGCGCGACGAATCGCATCGCAAAGATGACCTGGTTACGTACCTGGCGCACGACCTGCGTACGCCGCTCGCCAGTGTGGTGGGCTATCTTTCGCTCCTGCAGGAGGCTCCCGATTTGCCGCTTGAGCAGCGTGCACGCTTTACAGGCGTGGCACTCGACAAGGCCCACCGGCTCGACGCGCTCATCGAGGAGTTCTTCGACATCACGCGTTTCGATTTCCACGATATCGTGCTTACCCGCGCCTACGTCGATTTGGGGCTATTGCTGGCGCAGGTGGCCGACGAGTTCTATCCCATTCTCAACGAACAGCACAAGGAAGCCCAGGTTGATATCTGCGAGGACCTGACGGTGCTCGTGGACGGCGACAAGATGGCTCGCGTATTCAACAACATCATGAAAAACGCCGTTGCCTATAGCTATGAAGGCTCGATGATCACGATCGAGGCCAGGCGTTTGGGCGACGGTGGCGTACGCGTACGATTTGTGAACCAGGGCGATCCGATCCCTGAGCCAAAGCTCAAGGTGATCTTTGAGAAGTTTTATCGCCTGGATGCAGCTCGTGCGACCAATCGCGGCGGCGCCGGGCTGGGTCTTGCCATCGCCAAGGAGATCGTCGGGGCGCATGGCGGTACCATCGCGTGCGAATCAACGCCCGAGCATACCGTCTTTACCATCGAGCTGCCCGCCGCGTAGCGTAGGCGCCTTTACAAACACCTGACAATGCGCTCACGTGCGTATGAGTCGCGATTTCTACTATCGATACTGCTGAATTGATATCGATGTGGAGGTATGCGGTATGACGGCTGCTGCGGCTATGGAGCCCACGGAGCTCGAGGAGCTAATGGAGGCGCAAGCCAAGGCTGCGCACGAGCGCGAAGTCGGGGATGCGACTCGCCCCACGGCACAGGACCTTGCCGCCTCGCCGACGCGCATCGACGTCGAGGGCCTCGACCTGTTCTATGGCGACCACCACGCGCTCAAGGACGTGTCCATCAAGATCCGCGACAAGCAGATCACCTCGTTTATCGGTCCTTCGGGTTGCGGTAAGTCGACGCTGCTGCGTTGCTTTAACCGCATGAACGACGGCATCAAGGACTGTCGCATCGAGGGCAAGATCGCGCTCGACGGCCAGAATATCCTGGGCGACTACGACATCTGCCGCCTGCGCCAGCGCGTGGGCATGGTGTTCCAGCGCCCCAACCCGTTTCCCATGAGCATCTACGACAACGTCGCGTATGGTCCCCGCGGTATGGGCGTGCGCGATCGCGCCGTGCTGGATGGGCTGGTCGAGGATTCCCTTCGTCGCGCTGCGCTATGGGATGAGGTCAAGGACAAGCTCAAGGAGCCGGGGCTGGGACTTTCGGGCGGGCAGCAACAGCGTCTGTGCATCGCCCGCGCGCTTGCCGTGCAACCCGATATTCTTCTGATGGACGAGCCCACGAGCGCTCTCGATCCCGTGTCGACGCTGGTGGTGGAACAGCTGGCCTGTGAGCTCAAGGAGACCTGTACGCTCGTGGTCGTTACGCACAATATGCAGCAGGCGGCGCGCATCTCCGACTCGGTCGCGTTTTTCTTGCTGGGTGAGTTGGTGGAGCATGCACCCACCGCTCAGCTCTTCAAAAATCCCACCGACCCGCGCACGGCGGATTATTTGACGGGACGTTTTGGCTGATACCATCTAGTAAAGGTGCCTTTAGGGTTAAGATGCGGTCATGCCGGCCGCAAAGGGGTTCAACATGATCTATTACGTCGAGGACGATGACAATATCAGGGATTTGACGGTCTATGCACTGCGCAAGCAGGGGATCGAGGCCGAGGGCTTTTCGTGCGATGGCGAGTTTAAGGCCGCCGTGGCGCGACGGATACCCGATGCCGTCCTGCTCGACATCATGCTGCCCGATACCGACGGCTTGGCAATTATGCGTCGCCTGCGCGCCGACCGCCTGACGGCGACGGTGCCCATCATGATGCTCACTGCCAAGGATACCGAGCTCGATAAGGTGATGGCGCTCGATGGCGGTGCCGACGATTATCTGACCAAGCCGTTTTCGCTCATGGAGCTTGCCAGCCGTTGCCGTGCGCTGCTGCGCCGCGGCGGTATGGTCAAACAGGCGAGCGATGTGCTCAGCGTGGGCGATATCGTGCTTTCGCCCAGCCATCGCGAGGTGACCGTTGCCGGCGAGCCACTCAAACTCACCTTGCGCGAGTTCGATTTGCTCGAATATCTTATGCGCAAGCCCGGCGTGGTCTTTACCCGCGAGTCGCTGCTGCAGAGCGTGTGGGGCTGGGACTTCGATGGCGGCTCGCGTACCGTCGACGTGCACGTGCAGACGCTTCGCCAAAAGCTCGGCGAGCGTGCCGGCGCTATCGAGACGGTGCGCGGCGTGGGCTATCGCCTGGCGGAGCCTTCCGCCGGTAGCGATACTGAAGATGCCGTCGCTGCGGCAGCAGCATCGGAGGAGTAGTCCGTGGTCTTTGCCCCTCAGGGAAAACACACGCTCTCGCATCGCGTGTTTGCGACGATATTTGTCTGCGCTATGTCCGTCATTTTGGCGTTTACGGTGCTGGGCGCGTTCTTCGTGCAAAACACCTTGGCAGATGCCACGAGTGCCAACCTTTCGCAAGAAACCGAGCTTATTGCCGCCGCCTTAAACGAGCAGAAGGAACCCATCGCATTCTTGCGAAGTCTCGATCGCGAGGACCTTCGTATCACGCTGATCAATAAGGATGGATCGGTCGCCTACGACAACGAGGCGTCTCCTTCCACGTTGCCCAACCATGGCGATCGCCCCGAGGTCGTTGAGGCCCTTGAGAGCGGTTCGGGCTCCGCGGAGCGCTCGAGCGCCACGCTCGACGAGATTATGCTATATCGCGCCGTCGCCCTTGATAACGGTCAGGTCGTTCGTTTGGCACAGGCTCAGCCTGGCGTTGCGGCGATTTTGCTTTCGTTGGTGGCGCCGATGCTGCTTATCGCGGTGGCGGGCGCGGTGCTCTCGTTTTTCCTTGCGCGCCGCGAATCCCGTGCCATCATTGCGCCGCTGCAGGAGGTCGATTTGGACCACCCGCGCCGTAGCTATGAACATGCCTACACCGAGATGGTTCCCATGCTCGAGCGCATTGAGTCGCAGCGCCAGGAGCTTAAACGCCAGATGGCGGTGCTGGCCGATAACGACCGCATGCGTCGTGAGTTCACGGCCAATATCACTCATGAGCTCAAGACCCCGCTTACCGCGATTTCGGGCTACGCCGAGCTTATTGCAAACGGCATGGTTGAGGGCGAGGATGACCTGCGCAACTTTGGCGGTCGAATCTATCGCGAGGCGGGCCGTCTAGCAGCGCTGGTAAACGACATCTTGACGTTGTCTAACCTGGACGAGGCCGAGCGCGCGACCGAGGGCGAGGCAGTGCCTATTGGTTCCACGGAACCCATTGAGCTCTCGCGCGCTATTACGACGGTGGAACAGCGTCTTGAGCAGGTTGCCCGGCAGTCGAATGTGACCATTGGGCACGAGACGAAGCCCGTGGTGATCGAAGGTGTGTCGCGCCTGATCGATGAGCTGATTTATAACCTGGCCAGTAACGCTATTCGCTATAACCAGCCCGGTGGCACGGTTACGCTTCGATGTGGGACCAATGATGAGGGCCATCCGTACCTGACGGTTGCCGATACAGGTATCGGCATCGCGCCCGAGGAGCAGGGCAAGGTGTTCGAGCGCTTCTATCGCGTGGACAAGAGCCGCTCCAAGGCACGTGGCGGAACAGGCTTGGGTCTGGCCATCGTTAAGCATGCCGCCGTGTATCATCATGCTTCGCTCGACCTATCGAGCGAGCTGGGTGTGGGGACTACCATCACGGTGACGTTTCCCGTACAGCAGGACGAATCATTTGCGTAGCAATGCAGCAAACGTGTTGTTTTGACGCCGCACCGGGGTTGCCGATGCGGCGTTATTATTGCGCAACATTGCCGTATGTGCTGCATCTTATGTATAGAGTTCGGACATGGCAGAAAGATGCGATATCATATGAGCAGTTTTGTCAATCCGGACTGGGGAAATGAAAGGCAAGCTGCATGACCCTTCTCGAACTGTTCCAGCTGCTCAAAAAGCACCTCAAGCTGGTCATCACCCTTCCGGTGGTCTGCGCGATCGCCATGGGCATCGTGTCCTTCGTTGCGATGGACAACACCTATACCGCGACGACGAGCATGTACATTCTCGCCAAGACCGACGATAGCGGTCAGATGAGCTACAACGATCTCTCGGCGAGCCAGATGCTTTCCAACGATATCGCCACGCTGCTTGATAGCGATAGCGTTAAGAGCGGCGCCGCCAAAGAACTGGGCCTCACCGATCTGGATGACTACAAGGTGTCTGTTTCCTCCGAGACCACCACGCGTGTCATTACGCTTTCGGTTACCGGTACCGATGCCAAGGAGACGGCTGAGGTCGCAAAGGCCATTGCCAGCTCGGTGAGTACGGTCGCTCAGAACGTCGGCGCTGCCCAGAGCATCAACGTTATCGATAAGGCTAAGACCCCCGAAGCCCCCAGCGGCCCCAAGCGTACGCTGTATATTGCCGTCGCGTTCCTCGCCGGTATCTTTATCGCAGTTGCCTATGTCGTTTTGGCAGACATGCTCAATACCCGCATCCGCGGTGCCGAAGAGGCAGAAGAGCTCCTGGGTATTCCCGTTGTTGGCCGAATTCCGGCTATGAAAGGTGGTAAATAGGCATGGCTAAGGCAAAGAACACCGATAAGCTCGTTGTACAGAATGCCGCCAAGACCCTTCTGGCCAATATCCGCTTTGCGAGCGTGGACGACCCCATTCGCACCATCACCGTTACCTCCTCGATTCCCAACGAGGGCAAGTCTACGGTTTCCATTAACCTTGCTCAGGCAATCGCCACGAGCGGCAAGTCCGTGCTCCTGGTCGAGGCCGATATGCGCCGCAGGTCCCTTTCCGATATGCTCGGCGTTCGTTCGCGCGGCGGACTCTATGCGGTCCTTTCCGAGCAGATCTCCATTGACCAGGCAATTGTCGAGACGGGTCAGAAGAACTTCTACTTCCTCGATGCCGAGCCGCACATTCCCAATCCTGCCGATATCATCGTCTCTCACCGCTTTGCCAAGCTGGTAAAGGCACTGTCTGCTAAGTTCCAGTACGTCATCTTCGATGCTCCTCCGGTCGGCACCTTCATCGATGCTGCCGAGATTGCCAGCCTGACCGACGGCGCGCTGTTCGTGGTGCGCGAGAACTTTACCAAGCGCGAAGAGGCGCTCAACGCCATCGGTCAGCTTAAGAAGTCCGAGAAGGTCAAGCTCATCGGTACCGTCATGAATTACTGTGAGACCGAGACCAGCGAGTACTACTATTCTTACTACACCAAGGACGGTAAGAAGGTTAAGAAGGGCTCCGACAATCAGGGGACTTCCAAAAAGGGCATCTTCACCAACCGGGCAAACGTTTAGTTGATTAGGGCTGACCTATGCGTGACATTCATTGCCATATCTTGCCGGGTGTAGACGACGGCGCCGCCGATCTCGATGAGAGCTTGGCGATGCTCGAGGCTGCCAAGCGGGCCGGTGTAACCAGAATCGTTTGCACTCCTCACTGCCGTGATCCCTATTTTGATTACGACAAGATGTGGGATGCCTTTGAGCTGCTGCGTGATAACGCTGACGGTTTTCCGCTCCAGATGGGCTTCGAGGTCAACCATCGAAAGCTCGTTGAGCTTGGTATCGATGCCGCGGAGCACTTGCATTTCGATGGAACCAACGAGTTCTTGCTCGAGCTTTCGACGCATGCCGATGCGTATGCGTTTAGAGAGTACGAGAACACGATTTACGATTTGCAGTGCCGTGGCTACCAGGTGATCATCGCTCATCCTGAGCGCTATCGTGCGGTTCAAAAGGATGTAAGCGTGGCGGAGCGCCTAGTCGATATGGGCTGCAAGCTGCAGGCTTCGGCGGACTTTATTGCCGGCGGTCGCTTTGGTCGCGAGAAAAAGCCGGCCCAGCGCCTGTTCGATCAGAACCTGTACAGCTTCATCGCGAGCGATGCCCATAACGTGGGTCATTACGACTGCCTGGCGAAGGCTCGCGCGAAGTTTAGCGTGCGCGGAGCTCATTTTCGCTAAAATCTGTCCCTAACGTTCTCATTGAATGAAAGGGCAGCCATGGATATCCAACTTAAGACGGGATGCTTTGATGACGCGGCGTTGGTGCGCCGCGTCGTTTTTATGGACGAGCAGGGCTACGAGAATGAGTTCGACGCTATCGACGAGGACCCGAACTGCATTCATGTGACGCTCTATGTAGACGGCGAGCTTGCCGGTTGCTCGCGCGTGTTTCCCGAAGAGCTTGAGCGCGCGGCTGATGCGGAAGCCCCGGTGTCGCCGGCGTGCGACTTGGACGAAGGCGTCGCAGCGGGGGAGACCTACATTATGGGGCGCGTCGCCGTGCTGCCGGCTATGCGTCGTCGTGGACTGGCGAGTGCGATCGTTGAGGCCAGTGGTGCGTGTGCACGCGATACCGGCGCTAAGCTTATTAAGCTGCACGCGCAGGAATACGTGCTGCCACTCTATGCCAAGGCGGGTTACACGCAGATTGCCCCGGTGGACTATGAAGACGAGGGCCAGCCCCATGCTTGGATGGCCAAGCGCGTAGATGGCAGATAGGGACGTTCCTTTTCTGCCGGCAGCTGGGGACACTCCTTGGCAATTGGCGCATCGGAGCGTTTGGACATGCAGTTTTTCGATTCCGTATGTATATATGCGCGCTAATGGGTTATAAAATCTAAGTCTGAACATAGCAGGTCTGCGATGCGGCTCGGGCAACCGGGCCGTTTTTGCGGACGGGGGTAGCGCGAAAGGACTGCACATGCATCAGTTTAAGACCGAGAGCAAAAAACTGCTCGACCTCATGATCAACTCCATCTACACCAATAAGGAAATCTTCCTGCGCGAGCTTATCTCCAACGCGAGTGATGCCGTCGACAAGCTCAACTTTAAGATCCTGCAGGATCCGAGCGTCAAGCTCGACCAGAGCGACTTGGCCATCCGTGTCTCCTTTGATAAAGATGCCCGTACCATCACGATTTCGGATAACGGCATTGGCATGACCGCCGAGGAGCTCGAGCGCAATCTGGGCACCATCGCTCATTCCGGCTCCGAGGAGTTTAAGACCGAGAACGCCGAGCAGCAGGGTTCGGATGTCGACATTATCGGCCAGTTTGGCGTGGGCTTCTACTCGGCCTTTATGGTCGCCAGCCATGTGAAGGTCGTCAGCCGCGCCTATGGCGAGGACACCGCTCACGTGTGGGAGTCTGATGGTCTTGAGGGCTACACCATCGAGGACGGCGAGCGTGCCGAGCACGGTACCGATGTCATCCTGACGCTGCGCGAGAACGAGAAGCTCGATGCCGACGGCGAGGCCGAGACCTACGATCGCTTCCTGACCGAGTGGGGCCTCAAGAGCCTGATTCAGCAGTACAGCAACTATGTGCGTTACCCGATCCAGATGATGGTGTCCAAGAGCCGCCAGAAGCCCAAGCCCGAGGATGCTGGCGATGACTACACGCCCGAGTACGAGGACTACCAGGAGCTCGAGACCGTCAATTCCATGACACCGATCTGGAAGAAGCGCAGCTCCGATGTCGAGCAGAAGGACTACGACGAGTTCTACAAGTCCACGTTCCACGACTTTGACGATCCTGCGCGCACCATCAGCTTCCATGCCGAGGGTACGCTCGAGTATGACGCCCTGCTGTTTGTGCCGGGTCGCGCCCCGTTCGATCTGTACAGCAAGGACTACGAGAAGGGTCTGGCGCTCTACAGCTCCAACGTCCTGATCATGGAGAAGTGCGACGACCTGCTGCCCGACTACTACAACTTTGTCCGCGGCGTCGTGGATTCCGCCGACGTGTCGCTCAACATCTCGCGCGAGACGCTGCAGCAGAACCGTCAGCTCAAGGCCATCGCCAAGCGTGTGGAAAAGAAGGTTACCGCCGACCTTGAGGATATGCGTGACAACGATCGCGAGGCCTACGAGAAGTTCTTTGAGAACTTTGGTCGCGGTCTTAAGTACGGCATCTACTCGAGCTACGGCATGAAGGCCGACGAGCTCGCCGACCTGCTGCTGTTCTGGTCTGCCAAGGAGCAGAAGATGATCACCCTTGCCGAGTATGCCAAGGGTATGCCCGAGGGCCAGAAGGCAATCTACTATGCCGCCGGCGATTCGCGCGAGCGTCTGGCCAAGATGCCCGTCGTGAAGAGCGTACTCGACCGCGGTTACGATGTGCTGCTGTTGACGCAGGACGTGGACGAGTTCACCTTCCAGGCCATGCGTGAGTACGTGGCTGCCGATATGCCCAAGGTCTACGAGGATGACACTGCTCGCGAGGCTGCCGAAAAGGCAGTTGCCGATGGTGCCGAGCCTGAGGTCGAGGATCGTCACCTAGAGCTTAAGAACGTCGCGACCGGCGATCTTGACTTGGCGACCGATGACGAGAAGAAGGAGGCCGAGGACGCCACCAAGGAGAACGAGGACCTCTTTGGCGCTATGAAGGAGGCACTCGGCGACAAGGTCGAGAAGGTTGCCGTCTCTGCGCGTCTGACTGACGCTCCCGCCTGCATCACCACCGAGGGCCCGCTTTCGCTCGAGATGGAGAAGGTGCTCCAGAAGGGTCCCGAGGGCGCGCCCGACGGTATGCCCAAGAGCCAGCGCGTGCTCGAGCTCAACGCCAAGCATCCGGTCTTTGCCAAGCTCGTCGCTGCTCAGAAGGCAGGCGATGCCGACAAGATCAAGCAGTACTCCGGCCTGCTCTACGACCAGGCCCTGCTCGTCGAGGGTATCCTCCCCGAGGACCCCGTAGCCTTCGCGGCGGCTGTTTGTAACTTGATGTAGTTCGGGGATACGGCACCGTAACTAGATTAGAACGAGAGTGGATAATTTCCCACTTTTGGCTCGAGCGCGGGCTTGAAGTGGGGGATTTTCCACTCTCGTTTGCTTTTGTACGGAGTAGTCATTGGGGACGTTCTTGTCTGACTAGTCGTTGGGGACGTTCTTGTTTGACTAGTCATTTAAGAACGTCCCCAATGACTATTCGAACTGCTAGTTTGTGCGGGTTGTGATTTTGGGAGCTGCGGGAATTAAAGATACTGTACAACTGTACGCTAACTCATCTTCGTAGTATATTGCTACCCGCAAAACTCAGCACCATTGTGCTCTGAGACGCTAAAGCGCCTACGTACAATGGTTGTCGATAGTACGATTTGATTCAACGATAGGATGGATGGTCCAAGCGTGAGTCTCGGCAGCAAACTATCCAATGCAAAGGTCTCCTTTGCGATATTGAAGCGCGACATTAAGCGACTGCTTTTGAACCCCGTTGCCTTGGTGGTTACCCTTGGCGTGTGCGTTATTCCCTCGCTGTATGCCTGGTACAACATCGTGGCTAACTGGGATCCGTACGGAAACACCCAGGGTATCAAGATTGCCATCGCCAACAACGATCGGGGCACCCAAAACGACTTGGTGGGCGAGCTCAACGCGGGCGACCAGGTCGTCGATCGGCTCAGGGAGAACGATCAGCTGGGCTGGACCTTCGTCGATTCGGCGGCCGATGCCAAGGAGGGCGTCGAGAGCGGTGAGTACTATGCGGCCATCGTAATCCCCAAGAACTTCTCGGATAACCTGGTTTCGATGCTCGACGGCAACTACCATCAGCCCAAGCTTACGTACTACGTCAATGAGAAGAAGAGCGCTATTGCGCCCAAGGTTACCGACACCGGCGCAAGCACCATCGAGGAGCAGATCAACTCGGAGTTTGTCTCCACGGTGGGCGAGACCGTCGCTGGCATTGCCAAAGATGCTGGCATCGACCTTAAAGACAAGGCAACTCAGACCCAGGATTCGCTGGCGGGCTCGGTGTCCGAGGCGTCTGATACCCTGGGCGAAGTGCGTGATTCCATCGGCGACATGAACACCGCCATCGACAAGACAAACAGCTCGATTGCTTCGGCCGATGCCGCGCTGGCGGGTCTGCAGGGACAGGCGCCTTCGCTAACGCAGGCAATCGCTCAGGGTAATGATCTGCTGGGCGAAGCTCGCACCACGGCTGGCAAGTCCATCACCTCGCTCTCCAAGGCACTTTCGGAGGGCAGCATCGTGCTGAGCAAGACATCGGCTTCTGCGAACGCCGCGATTGGCAAACTCACCGGTACGGTTACGTCCACGACCACTCGAATCGACAACTCGCTCGAATCCCTTCAGGCGACGATTGACCACAACAGCGCTGTCATCGAGCGCCTGCAGATTCTCGCTAACGATACGTCAACGGGGTCGGAGGACGCCGACGCGCTCATCGCATCGACCATCAATTCGCTTCGCGAGCAAAACCAGAAGCTGCAGAGCATCAAGGATGGCCTCTCTGCACAGTCGAGCGCCATGGCAAAAGACGCTACGGCAATCTCGAACGCGAGCAACGTACTCAACGCGGCAATTAAGACCGGTACGGCTAACCTCGGTCAGGCTCAGACCGATCTGGGGCAGAACGCACTGCCGAAGGCTTCGAGCGCGCTCGACTCCTTTGCCGCCGTTTCGGGCGATTTGACCGGCATTGTATCGGGTATGACCCCCACGATAGCGAGCGCGCGCGGCACGCTGGCGCAGCTCGACGCCACGCTCAAGCAGGCAAAGACCACGCTGTCCCAAACCGACGCCTCCCTTGCCAAGGTTCAGGACAAGCTCGCGACCGCCGCCAATGACATTGCGGCGCTACAGACCTCTGAGTCTATGGGCGAGTTAGCCGACCTCATGGACGTCGACGTCGATGACGTGGCAGATTTCATGGCATCTCCGGTTGAGCTGACGTCCAAGTCAATCTATCCAGTCAAGAGCTTTGGCTCGGGCATCGCTCCCTTCTACACCAATCTGGCGCTGTGGGTAGGCGGCTATGTGCTCATCGCTATCTACAAGCTCGAGGTCGACCGCGAGGGCATCGGTAGCTTTACGGCGCGTCAGGGCTACTTTGGCCGCTGGCTGCTGATGGTGATCCTGGGTGCGTTCCAGGCCATCATCGTTACGGTGGGCGATTTGGTGATTGGCGTGCAGTGCGTCAACCCGCTGCTGTTCGTGCTGGGCGGCATCGCTATCTCGTTCACCTACGTCAACATCATCTATGCGCTGTCCACCACCTTTAAGCATATCGGTAAAGCCATTGGCGTCATCCTCGTCATTGTGCAGATCCCCGGCTCGTCGGGCATGTATCCCATCGAGATGATGCCCGGCTTCTTCCAATGGCTGCATCCGCTGCTGCCCTTCACCTATGGCATCAACCTGCTGCGCGAGACCGTCGGCGGCATGTACTCGTTCAACTACCTGTTCAACCTGTGCATCCTGGGCGTGTTCCTGATCGTGGCGCTCTTTATCGGTCTGCAGCTGCGCCCGTTGCTGCTCAACCTCAATCTGCTCTTTGATAAGCAGCTTTCCACGACGGGCCTCATGATCTGCGAGTCCAACGACCTGCCGCGCCAGCGCTATTCGCTGCGCACGGCCATGCGCGTCATGCTCGATTCGGATTCGTACCGTCGCGAGCTGCTCGATCATGCCGTGGCGTTTGAGCATCGCTACCCGTACTACATCAAGGGCGGTTTTGCCGCCGTGGTAGGCGTCCAGGTCCTGCTCTTTGTACTTTCGACGGTGCTCGATATCGACAATAACGGCAAGATCATCCTGCTTGTTATCTGGATCATTTCGGTCATCGCCATCTGTGGCTGGCTCATCAACATCGAGTACATCCGTGCGAGCCTCAATACCCAGATGCGTATCTCGGCGCTTTCGGACGAGGACCTTCGCCGCGAGATGCGCGAGCACACGGCTGCCATCCCTGCCGCCCGTCGCATGTTTGGTCTCAACGCCAGCGAGCGGGGCACCAAGGACAGCGAACAGCCCACGAGCCGTCTGCCGCATATCGGTGCGCATCGTAAGGCTCAAGATGTCGACGGCGTTGACAACGTAAGCGGAAACGACGGGGACACCACCCCGCTCGGCAAGCACTCCAAAGGAGGTGAGGCATAAATGAAAAACATCCTGCACCTGTTTAAGCGCGATGTCCAAAACGTGTCTCGCTCCGTGATCGGCATGATCGTCGTGATGGGTCTCATTATCGTGCCGTGCCTGTACGCATGGTTTAACATCGCCGGAAGCTGGGATCCCTACGGCAATACCGGCAACCTTAAGATCGCCGTGGTCAACACCGACGAGGGCTACGAGAGCGATCTGATTCCCGTCGAGGTCAACGTGGGCGAAAACGTGACCGCCACCCTACGCGGCAACGAGAGCTTCGATTGGGTTGTGCTTAACGATCGCGAAAAGGCTATCGAGGGCGTTAAGTCGGGCGCGTACTATGCTGCCGTCGTTATCCCCAAAACGTTTAGCGCCGACATGATGACGCTTTTCTCGACCGACGTGAAACACGCCGATATCGAGTTTTACGAGAACCAGAAGGCCAACGCCATCGCGCAGATCGTGACCGAGAAGGGTTCGAGCGCCGTTCAGAACCAGGTTAACGAATCTTTTACCAAGACCATTACGAGCATCGGTCTTAAGACGGTGTCCAGCCTGCTCGATTACATGAGCACCGACCAAGTCAGCAACTTTATCGCCAACCTGTCCTCGACGCTCGGCGATTCGATTGAGGACCTGCAAGACGTTCAGGCTAATGCTTCGTCGCTGGCGGGCATTTTGAGCTCTACGTCCGATTCGTTGACGTCGGCGAGCGGTATGCTCCAGCAGACGGGTACGGTCGATGAGTCGACCAAGCAGCTGATGGAGCATGCCAAGAGCGGCATCGATGATTCCAAAGAAGCGCTTAAGACGGCAAACGATGCCATCGATGCCGCGATCGATGGAAGTGCGGGTTCGTTCGACAATGTGTCTGCCGAGCTCGCGAAGGCGTTCGATGCCGCGAACCAGCATGTCGACCTTACGGTGTCCCAACTCAACGATGCCGCGACGGCGCTCAATACACGTGCCGACGATATCGACGCCACGGCCGACCAGCTCCGCGGCTTTGCCGAGCAGGTCAGTGACGAAAAGCTCCAGGAGAGCCTCAAGTCTGTGGCAACATCGCTGAGCAGGATCGCGGTGGAGTATCGAAACAACGCCAAGGACCTAACGGCAACCGCTAAGTCCCTTTCTGACAGTATGGCAGAGGTCAACAGCATGCGTGCTGAGGTCGACCAGGCCATCGCCGATGCCAAGGCGGGCATTTCGGGAGCCAAGTCCGACTACGATTCCACGTTCTCGGTTAAGGCCAAGGAGCTCAAGAAGACTATTTCGGGCGTTTTGGATTCGCTGAACGGTATTTCGAGCAATCTGGATAGTGCCGTGAGCGGCCTCACCGATGCATCCGGCTCGTTGGCGAAGGGCCTCTCCAAGGCTGCCAAGCTGGTCAACAAGGCTTCCGATCAGCTAGGTGAAGCGTCCGATAAGATCAGCGCTTTCAAGGACGAGCTCGACGGCGCCTTGATGTCGGATGACCTCGCTACGATCAAGACGATGATCGGCAATGATCCCGAGGGTCTGGCCGTGTCGCTTTCCGGCCCCGTCGCGCTCGACCGCAAGCCGGTCTATCCGATTCGCAACTACGGTTCGGCCATGGCGCCGTTCTACACGATTCTGTCGCTCTGGGTCGGCTCGATCGTACTGGCGGCCATGATGAAGGTCTCGGTCGACGATGAGCTCATCAACGAGCTCATCCCCGTGCGCTTGCACGAGATCTATCTGGGTCGTTACCTGTTCTTTGGCGGTTTGGCTCTGCTGCAGGCAACGCTCGTGTGCGCGGGCGACATTCTGTTCTTTGGCATTCAGTGCGACAACCCGCTGCAGTTTGTGCTAGCGGGCTGGGTCGCGAGTCTCGTGTTCTCCAATATCGTCTACACGCTTACGGTTTCGTTTGGCGATATCGGCAAGGCGCTCGCAGTCGTGCTGTTGGTCATGCAGGTCGGCGGCTCGGGCGGCACGTTCCCCATCGAGATGACCGGCCCCGTGTTCCAGGCGATCTATCCGTTCCTGCCGTTTACTCACGGCATCAACGCCATGCATGCCGCCATGGCTGGCGCCTACCATATGGAGTACTGGGTTGAGCTGGGTATTCTGGCGAGCTATCTGATTCCGTCGCTGGCCCTGGGCGTCATCTTCCGCCGCCCGGTCATCAAAGCCAACGACTGGATTATCGAAAAGCTTGAAAGCACGAAACTTATTTAGTGCAACAGCGTGACATCGACGAAACATCGAGGTTTACTCTGCCGACGCTTTAGTGGGCTGGATTGCGTGGGCTGCTTGGTTGTTGCTACAGTAGCGGGGCGTGCCGGGGGTCCGGTGCGCCCCGTTTTTATTTGACCATGAGGCGGCACGCAGCCATACGCGTGCGGACACCACGCCCAGATTGAGTGTGAGGATGTTCCATGGCCCAATACGCTGCCAACGAAATCGAAAACATGCCCGATAGCCCTGTGGCCCGTGAGGATTTGGGCGCGGGCGGTATTCCCAGGGGCGCCGGCGCACGCTCTCCGCTGTTCTGGAAAGTTTTGCTACTTTCGGTGGCGGTCATCTGGGGCTACTCCTTTACCACTATGAAGGACGCACTCGGCACCATTCCGGTGTTCGAGCTGCTCTATGTACGCTTTCTGCCTGCAGCGTTGGTCATGTTTGCCGTCTTCCACAAGCGCATCACTGCACATTTCAACGCTCGCAATCTGATCGTTGGCCTGAGTATGGGCGTGCTCATGTGGGCGGCCTATGCGTTGCAGACGGTCGGTCTGGCATATACTACGGCGGGCAAGAATGCTTTTTTGACGGGCACGTATTGCATCCTCGTGCCGTTCGCGAGCTATCTTCTGAGCGGAGAAAAACTCACCCGCTATAACCTGGGCGCGGCACTGCTGTGCTTGGCGGGCATTGGCTTGGTGGCGCTCGATAGCGTCGAGTTCAACATCGGTGACGTCATTACGCTGGCAGGCGCGGTCTTCTTCGCCATCCAGATGGCGGTGACCGCCAAGTACGGTCGCAAAATGGACATCAACGTTATCACGTTTTGGATGTTTGTGGGCAACGGCGTGCTGAGCCTGGTCTCGTCGCTGCTATTCGAGACCCAGGCGCCTCTGTCCGTGTGGACGCCGAACTTTATCGTTGTGATGGCGTTTCTCTCGGTGGGCTGCACATGCGTGGCTCTGCTCATCCAAAACGTCGGCCTGGCGCATGTCCCGGCTTCGACGGGCTCACTGCTCCTTTCGATGGAGTCGCCTTCGGGCGTGTTGTTTTCGGTGCTGCTGATGGGGGAGGCGCTCACCTCGCGCCTGCTCGCCGGCTTCGTGCTTATCTTCCTGTCGATTATCTTGAGTGAGACTCACTTCGATTTTTTGCGCAAAAAGCCGCGCCCGCAATTGTAAACAACTTGTTGCGCCGCCCTCCCGGGGCGGCATTTTTTATGCGTCGCCCTTAAAGTTGTACCTTGCACTTTATGCTATCAAAGTGCTTGCTGCAAAAACGTTACTGGAGGGCATCTATGGCACCAGCTTTGTCCGATTTTCAACCGCAACCAGCGCCCAAGGCTACCGCAGCGGCGCAGGCCGCTATCGGTGACGGTCTTGTTGCAGAAGCTCAGACTTTTGCAGACGAGCTTGCTGTGTGGCGACACGATCTACACCAGATGCCCGAGCTGGGTAACAACCTTCCGCAGACGTCCGCCTTTATCCAGGCGCGTCTGGACGAGATGGATATTCCCTATGCCGTGCTTGTTGACGGCTCCTGTGTCGTTGGCCTTATCGGTGCCGGCGCGGCAGCTGCTGCTCGGGGTAACGGTACGTGCACGGACAAGCAGGCCGGTACGGTCATCATGCTCCGCGGCGACATGGATGCCCTGCCCGTTGCCGAGGAATCCGGCGAGCCCTTTGCATCCACCAATGGCTGCATGCATGCTTGCGGTCACGATATGCACGCGACGGCGCTGCTTGGTGCGGCTCGTATGCTCAAGGCCCGCGAGTCCGAGCTTCTCGACGCCAACGCCACGGTTAAGTTGCTGTTCCAGCCGGGCGAGGAAACCTTTGAGGGTGCCCGTGCCGCCATCGTCGACGGTCTGCTGCAGAACCCACGCCCTCAGGCGGCTTTTGCCATGCATGTTAACAGCCAATCGCCGCTCGGCCTGGTGCTCTATGGGAGTCCGGCGCTTTCGGGCGTGTACGGTTTCCGCATCACGCTGCAGGGCAAGGGCGGCCATGGCTCGAGCCCCGAGATCTGCATCGACCCCATCACGGCCGGCGTCCATGTGCACCTGGCGCTTCAGGAGCTTATCGCTCGCGAAGTGCCGGCGGCCAAGGAGGTCGCACTGACCGTGGGTAAGTTTGCCGGTGGTCAAGCGGCCAACGTCATCCCAGATACCTGCGTGCTCGAAGGCACGCTGCGCGGCTTTGACGTTGAGCTCATGGAGCACCTCAAGGAGCGTATCGCCGAGGTCGTCAACGGCGTGGCCGCAACGTATCGCACGTCGGCCACCATCGAGACGCTCTCGGATGTTCCCCCGCTCGTGCTCGATGACGACGTGACCCAGGCTTCGCTTGGCTACGTGGGTGCGACGCTGCCCAAGGCCGCCTTCTTGCCGCTGTTCCATGCCATGGCGAGCGAGGACTTTGCGCTTATCTCGAGTGAGATACCGAGCGCATACTTTACGATCGGCGCGGCTGTGACCGATACGGACGAACACTTTGCCCAGCATCATCCCAAGGCGCGCTTTAGCGATGCCGAGCTGCCACTTGGTGCCGCGGCTTACACGGCGGTCGCTTTGGGCTATATCGCCGACCACCGGTAGTACCCAACCTTGCCTTTCAAGCCTGCGGGCATGGCCATAAGGCCTATGCCCTTGTCTTTCAAGGCAATCTTGGGCACTACCGGCGCCTGGCTTTGTCATCATGGCCACGTGTTACACGGTTTTCGTTAACTGCATGAGCCTGTTTCAGCCGCTCGTCGTCAGCGACCTGGGCATCACGCTTGCGCAGTACAACATCTCCAACGCCATCTCCACCGTGGTGAGCGTTATCGGCTCACTTGTGATCGGTCATGTTGCCGATAAAGTAAGCGGTCGCGTTTTGGGCTCCCTCACTGTAATCGCCACCTCTGCCGTTCTTGCCGGCATGAGCTTTGTCGGTGAGCTATGGCAGGTCTACGTGCTCTTTTCTGTTCGCTCCGTTCTGTCTGTGGCTGCCCTGGAAGCCGAATGGATGCTCGTACCATCATTCGGTTTCCAAGGCGGCCACGGGCCTACGAAATGATCCGTTTTCCTCCGTCCCCAGCAGATCATGTGACCCGAAGGGGACGGAGGAAAAGGGATCACAAATAGCGGCGGCGCATCTGGCCGAACGAGTCCCCATACCCTCGTTCGGTCAGACGCGCCGCCGCGTTGCTGCTTTGTGCCGTATAATGTCCACTACCTATGACGCGATACAAAAGAAAGGTGTTTGCCCATGCAGGCACAGAAGGCGGAGGGAACCCGCGACCTTATCGGCGCCGAGATGCGCGCCTGGCAAAAGATGCAGCAGATTGCGGCCAGCGTATTCGAGCCGTTTGGCTTTAAGCCCATCGAGACGCCCGCGATCGAGCAGGTGGACGTCTTTGTCCACGGCATCGGCCAGTCGACCGACGTCGTGCGCAAGGAGATGTTCCGCGTGTTTAGCGGCGCCAACCTGGAGCGCGTCTTTACCGAAGGGACCGATACCAAGCTCAAGCCTAAGCAGCGTCTGGCCCTTCGTCCCGAGGGCACGGCCGGTGTGGTGCGCGCCGTCGTGGAGAACAACCTGGTGCCCCAGGGCTCCACGCCGTTTAAGGCTTACTACGCCGAGGCCATGTTCCGCGGCGAGCGTCCCCAGAAGGGCCGCCTGCGCCAGTTCCATCAGGTGGGCATCGAGTGGCTCGGCGCTCCCGATCCGGCGGCAGACGCCGAGTGCATCATCATGCTCATGGAGTTCTACAAGCGTCTGGGCTTCGATCTTTCCAAGCTCCGTCTGCTCATTAACTCGATGGGCGATCCCCAGTGCCGTCCGGCCTATCGCGAGCAGGTTAAGCAGTTCATTCTCGACCACGCCGACGAGATGTGCGACGAGTGCCGCGAGCGCGCCGAGCTTAACCCGCTGCGCGCCTTCGACTGCAAGAACGACCATTGCCGCGAGATCATGGCCGAGGCTCCGCTGATGGGTGACAACCTGTGCGACGAGTGCCGCGAACACTACGAGCAGGTCAAGCGCTATCTGGATGCCGCCGGTATCGAGTATGTCGAGGATCCCACCCTGGTGCGCGGCCTGGACTACTACACCCGTACCGTCTTTGAGGTCGAGGCCCCTGGCGCCGGCGTCGGCTCCATCGGCGGCGGCGGCCGCTACGACGGCCTGGTCGAGCTCGAGGGCGGCAAGCCTACGGCCGGCGTCGGCTTCGCCGTCGGTTTTGAGCGCGCCCTGCTGGCCCTACAGGCCTTTGGCAGCGACCTGGGTGCCGAGGAGGCCCCGTGCGTCTACGTCGCCAATGCCGGCAAGGAGTTGCGCCAGAACGTCTTCGCCATTACGCAGGAGCTTCGCGCTGCAGGTATCGTGACCGAGGCCGACTACCAGGGCCGTTCGCTCAAGGCTCAGTTTAAGCAGGCCGACAAGGTGGGCGCCAAGCTCATCCTGGTCTTGGGTGGCGACGAGCTTGCCGCCGGCAAGGTCAAGGTGCGCGACATGCAAAGCCATGACGAGGTTCTCGTCGATCTGGCCAATGTGGTCGAGGCGGTTCGCGAGCGCCTGTAGCGCATCTTTTTGAGCTGCGGGCCTGCTAACGTGCCCTGCTCATGGAGAGCGATTGTTACGGGGGTGTTTCGCTTTTATGCGGAATGCCCCCGTTTACGTATGCCGCCCACCGAGAAATACGACCATTTGGGGCAAAAACCCTTGCAATGCAGAAAATACTTTTGTGTGGTAAAGCGCAATCAGTGTCGAAAGTATTTCTCAAGCGCCTATAATGAATACCGCATGTTACGTGCATAGAAAGAGGAATGGGAGGAAACGTGGCTGAGAACCTAAGCAACCAGTCTGTACCCGAAGCCGCGGCGCGCGTCGCTGCCGTGGTCAACCGCCTCGTTAACCGAATCGGCTCGAATGCCGAGTCCAGGGAGCGTCTCGCCGAGATCGAGATCCCCGAGGAGCTGCGCGATAATCTGGCGCTGTTCCTGCGCCTGGAGCGTCGTGTGCTTAGCGAGTATGATCCTGAGATCGCGGACCTGTTCGACAAGATCCTGTTGACCGAGATTGTGGCCAATGCCGGCAACCCCGGTACCCGCGCTGCCGACGAAGTCGTCGACGAGCAGGGCGTGCCCACCGCCGACGAGCCCACTGCCGTGGCATTTCGTGAGGTCGTCGATCTGATCGACAGCCTGCCGCTCGATAAGCAGCAGGTCATTGTCCGCGCCTTTACGAGCTTCTTCCATTTGGCAAACCTGTCGGAGGAGAACTACCGTGTGGCGCAGCTGCGCGAGCGCGAGGCCGGTGCGTCGACCGATACCGAGGTCGATCCCGCCAACGAGCTCACCGTCGCCTATCACCAGCTGGTGAATGAGCTGGGCGTCGAGGGCGCCAACGAGCTGCTCGGCAAGCTTGAGTTCCATCCCGTCTTTACCGCGCATCCCACCGAGGCCCGTCGCAAGGCCGTCGAGGGCAAGATTCGCCGTATCTCCAACCTGCTGGAGGAGCGTCCGCGTCTGGGCGGCTCCGACCTGGTGGAGAACGAGCGCCATATGCTGCAAGAGATCGACGCCCTGGTACGCACGAGCCCCATCGCGTTAAAGAAGCCCACGCCGGTCGAGGAAGCCGATACCATCATCGACATCTTCGATAACACGCTGTTCGACGTTATCCCCGTCATCTACCGTCGTTTTGACGACTGGGTGCTGGGCGACAAGGCCGGCACCGTGCCGCCGCTGTGCCCGGCGTTCTTCCACCCCGGCAGCTGGATCGGTTCCGACCGTGACGGCAACCCCAACGTTACCGCCAAGGTGAGCCGCGAGGTCGCCGCCAAGTACTTCACCCACATGGTGCTCAAACTCGAGGACAAATGCCGCCGCATCGGCCGTAACCTCACGCTCGAGGCCACCTACAGCAAGCCTTCTGCCGAGCTCATTAACCTGTGGAACCATCAGGTCGAGATGAGCCCTCGGTACACGGCCCGCGCCGAGCTGATCTCCGAGCACGAGCCGCATCGCGCCGTCATGCTCGTCATGGCCGACCGTCTGAACGCCACCGTGCGTCGCATCACCGATACCATGTACCACAGCGCCGATGAGTTCCTGGACGACCTGCGCGTCGTCCAGCGTTCGCTGGCCGCCTGCGGTGCCGTCCGTGCTGCCTACGGCCCGGTCCAGACCATCATCTGGCAGGTCGAGTCCTTCGGCTTCCATATGGTCGAGATGGAGTTCCGTCAGCATTCCGTGGTGCATGCCCGCGCCCTCAAGGATATCCACGAGAACGGTATCCATGGCGACCTGCAGCCCATGACGCGTGAGGTCATCGATACCTTCCGCGCTATCGGCTCCATCCAAAAGCGCTACGGCAAGAAGATGGCGCACCGCTACATCATCTCGTTCACCAAGAGCGCCCAGCACGTGGCCGACGTCTTTGAGCTGGCCCACCTGTCCTTCGCGCACGAGGAGGACGTTCCCGAGCTCGACGTGATCCCGCTGTTCGAGCAGCTCGAGGACCTCGAGGGCTGCGTCGATGTGCTCGACCAGATGCTTACGTTGCCCGTGGTGCAAAAGCGCCTTGCCCAGACCAACCGCCGCATGGAGGTCATGCTGGGCTACTCCGACTCCTCCAAGGATGCCGGTCCTACCACGGCCATGCTCGCGCTGCACTCCGCGCAGGAGCGCATTGCCAAGTGGGCCGAGAAGAACGATATCGACCTGGTGCTCATGCACGGTCGCGGCGGTGCCGTGGGCCGTGGCGGCGGCCCGGCTAACAAGGCCGTGCTGGCGCAGCCCAAGGGTTCGGTCAACTGCTTCTTTAAGCTCACCGAGCAGGGCGAGGTCATCTTTGCCCGTTACGGCAACCGCACGCTGGCTCAGCGCCATGTTGAGTCCGTTGCCGCCGCAACGCTTTTGCAGTCGGCCCCGAGTGTCGAGAAGACTAACACCGAGACCACGCAGAAGTTCTGGGATATGGCCGAGAAGCTTAACGCCGCAAGCCACGAGCGCTATCTGGACCTGCTGAACACCGAGGACTTTACACCGTGGTTCTCGACCGTGACGCCGCTGACCGAGGTCGGTCTGCTGCCGATTGGCTCGCGTCCCGCCAAGCGCGGCTTGGGCGCCAAGTCGCTCGACGACCTGCGTACCATTCCGTGGATCTTCAGCTGGAGTCAGGCGCGCATTAACCTGGCCGCTTGGTACGGCCTGGGCACCGCCTGCGAGCAGCTGGGCGACCTTGACCAGCTCAAGGCTGCCTACCAGGAGTGGCCGTTCTTCCGCACCTTTATCGACAACATCGAGATGTCGATCGCCAAGACCGACCAGCGCATCGCCAAGATGTATCTGCACCTGGGCGATCGCCAGGATCTGTCCGAGAAGGTCTTTACCGAGATGCAGCTCACGCGTAAGTGGGTTCTTGCCATCGTCGGTGACGAGTGGCCGCTGCAGCGCCGTCGCGTGCTCGGCTGCGCCGTCCGCGTGCGCAACCCCTACGTTGACGCCCTGTCCATCGCCCAGGTCCGCGCCCTTCGCGAGGTGCGTATGAACCAGGATGAGATGGCCGAGGAGAAGAAGGCCGAGTACATGAGCCTGATTCTTTCGACTGTGACCGGCGTCTCGGCAGGTTTGCAAAACACGGGGTAATCGATAGCCCTGTAGTCGTCCGGGCCCGCCATCAGCTTACTTTTAGGCACGTCCTCGGACATGCAAGAAGCCCTCGCTGCGCACTTCGTGCGGCGAGGGCTTCTTGCGTCCTGCGGAGTGTGCCTAAAAGTAAGCTGATGGCGGGCCCTACGATGTCCGGTCTTCGGTGGATTACTGGCTGGGGGAATAATGGCGCGCTTTGCGCGTTTGGAAAAGGGTTCGTGCTGTGGAATGTATTCAGAGGGAAACCCATCGGGTCCCTTCGTCCTCGGTCTTCTGGGATTAAAGCTGAAGGGAATAAGGCGCGCTTCGCGCTTCGCGTCTTATCGATCGGGATTGAGATGCATGTGGCGCTTTCGGCCTTGCGACTGTAGCGGCCGCGGGCCCGTTTGGGGTCGCGGCCGTTTTGTTGTGGGTCAAATATGAACGTTGTGTTAACGAGTCGGTGGACGGTGGAGTTTTTCGGTGAGCGGCGTATCCTTCCAACGGTTTAACTAGTGTGTCAGTTGAAAGGAAGAGGGCGCTCGTCATTGTTTGAATGTGAACTACCGTTTGACCACAAGACGTTGCATCTGGAGCTCGAGGATAAGAACTTCGCGGGTGTGATGGAAGGTCATCAAAACGAGTTTAAGACTACAAAATCGCAGGAAGAGCTGGTAGAAGAGTCGCTTGCCAACCCTTACGGCTCGCCTTCACTCGAGGAGCTTTGTGCTGGCAAGAAGGATATTGTCATCATTAGCTCCGACCATACGCGTCCCGTTCCCTCGCGTGTGACGATGCCTATTCTGCTGCATCACATCCATTCTGCTGCGCCCGAGGCTCGCGTGCGTATTTTGGTTGCTACGGGTATGCACCGTCCGTCGACGCACGAGGAGCTCGTCAACAAGTATGGCGAGGAGATCGTTGCCAACGAGGAAATCGTCATGCACGTCGCGACTGACGACAGCATGATGAAAAAGATCGGCACCCTGCCTTCTGGTGGCGAGTGCATCATCAACAAGATTGCCGCCGATTGCGATCTGCTGCTTGCCGAGGGCTTCATTGAGCCGCATTTCTTTGCCGGTTTCTCTGGTAGCCGTAAGTCCGTGCTGCCCGGTATCGCTAGCTACAAGACCATCATGTACAACCACAACGGTCAGTTTGTGAACGATTCTCACTCGCGTGCCGGCAACCTGTGCCACAACCATGTGAGCGAGGACATGTTTGCCGCTGCCGAGATGGCTCACCTTGCCTTTGTGCTTAACGTGGTGCTCAACGGCAAGCACGAGGTCATCGGCTCCTTTGCCGGCGACATTCACAAGGCGCACGAGGCCGGCTGCGAGTTCGTGAAGAGCCTCGCCGGCGTTGAGCCCGTCGAGTGCGAGATTGCCATCACCACCAACGGCGGTTACCCGCTCGACCAGAACATCTACCAGGCCGTGAAGGGCATGTGCGCTGCCGAGGCCACACTTCCCGAGGGCGGCGTGATCATCGATGTCGCCGGTTGCGCCGACGGTCACGGTGGCGAGGGCTTCTATCACAACATCGCCGACAACGATCCGGCAGAGTTTGAGCGTGCCTGCATCGATCGTCCCAAGGACGAGACCCTGCCCGACCAGTGGACGAGCCAGATTTTCGCCCGCATCCTGGCACATCACCCTGTGATCATGGTTACCGATCTGTGCGATCACCAGATGCTCAAGGATATGCACATGACGCCGGTCAACACTATCGAGGAGGCGCTCAAGCTCGCCTTTGAGATGAAGGGTGCCGATGCCAAGGTTGCTGTCATTCCCGATGGCCTGGGCGTTGTTGTCGCGCAGCACTAGTGCGCGGCCCAAAAGAATCGTTTATAACCGACAAGAAAGATAAGGTTTTATGCTTACCAAACTCCTCTGCGAATTCGGCGCAACGGCCCTCATGATCATTTTTGGCGTGGGCGTGCACTGCGATACCGTGCTCAAGGGCACCAAGTATCAGGGCTCCGGCCATATGTTTGCCATCACCACTTGGTCTTTTGGCATCTCGGTCTGCCTGTTTGTCTTTGGCGGCGCCGTGTGCATGAACCCGGCTATGGTGCTCGCCCAGTGCATCGTAGGCCTGGTGCCGTGGAGCAGCTGCATCCCCTTCATGATTGCCGATATGCTCGGCGGCTTTGTGGGCGCCGTAATCGCTTGGCTTATGTATGCCGATGAGTTCAAGGCTTCCGATGGCGTCGTCGATCCCATTGCCCAGCGCAACATCTTCTCGACCAACCCCACCACCGAGGGCACCAACTATGCCCGTAACTTCTTCTGCGAGGCTATCTGCACCTTCGTGTTCATCAGCGCCATCCTTGCTGCTGCTAACCGTGCTGGCGAGAACGTCCTGATGCTCGCCATCTGCGTCGGCCTGATCGTTTGGGCCGTTGGCATGGGCATGGGCGGCATCACCGGCTTCGCCATGAACCAGGCCCGTGACCTTGGCCCTCGCATGGCCTATCAGGTGCTGCCGATTAAGAACAAGGCTGACAACAACTGGAAGTATGGCCTGCTTGTTCCTGGTATCGCGCCGTTTATCGGTGCCGCTCTGGCCGCGCTGTTTGTGCATGGTTTCTTGGGCATGTTCTAGTCCAAGGCTACATAGTTGTCCGCCGTCCGCATGGGGTAACTTCCCAGCGCGTCCTCGGACATGAAAGAACCCCCGCTGCGCACTTCGTGCGGCGGGGGTTCTTTCGTCCTGCGGAGTGCGCTGGGAAGTTACCCCATGCGGACGGCTGCGGGGTCTTTGCTGCGCTCGAGCAAGCAACCCAACATATAAATCTGAATTTGGATGGGAGGGGCTTGTTGCTGATAGGGGCGCTGGGCTGTTGTTGACACTTTGGGATGCGTGGCGCCTTGGGGTGGGGCAGTGCTATGGGATGAGCTTCTTACTTAGTTGAAGAGGGGTTTTATGGCTGATAGGTAGTCTTTGGCTACGTCGGTCTTATCTGCTTGGAAGTTGTGCCAGGCCCACCATTGGACCATTCCTACGAAGCTTGAGGCTATGTGGTGGAGGAGGAAGCTGCGGTCCATGGTGCCGGCGGGCCCTTGGGGGCCGTTGGGGACGGTTTCGGCTGCTCGTGACATGATAGTCTTGCGTAAGCAGTCGGCGAAGACGCGGGAGCCGGCGCCGGCTACCAGCGCTCGGACGCCCTGGCGGCGCTCCCAGAGGTTGTTGAGAATATGCTCGACCTGCACGAATGGGTCGTCGAGCGGTGTGCCATCGTCGTCGAGGGCGTGGGTGCAGATGTCGCTCACGAGCTCGGACAATAGGCCATCTTTGCTCTTGAAGAGGCCGTAGAACGTGGCCCGACCCACATGGGCGCGAGCGATGATGTCGCCGACGGTGATCTTGCCGTAATCCTCTTCGCGCAGCAGCTCGGAGAACGCCGCAACGATGGCAGCGCGGCTTTTTGCCTTGCGGGCATCCACGGCTATGCGTCCACGTGAACGAGCAGGCAGCGAAGCGTACCGGAGCAACCCTCGTAGGGGCGCTTACCCGCGCCGTAGCCGACGGCCTCGATGCGGTAGCGGGCCGGCAGGTGCTCGGACGTGCGCAGTGCGGCGACGATGGCGACGCCCGTGGGCGTCACGAGCTCGCCGGCGACCGGTGCAGGCGTTAGGGCGATATTGCCTGCCTGGCACAGGTTGACGACGGCGGGGACGGGAATGGGCATGAGGCCGTGGGCACAGTGGATGGTGCCGTGACCCTCGGAGAGCGACTCAACCACGATGTCCTCAATACCCAGGTCGTCGAGGCAGATGGCGACGGAGCAGACGTCGACGATGGAGTCGACGGCGCCCACCTCGTGGAACATGACGGTCTCGGGCGTTTTGCCGTGGGCCTTGGCCTCGGCGGCGGCGAGCGCGGTAAAGATGGCGAGCGCACGACGCTTGGCGCCATCGCTCAGCTGCGAGCCATCGATGATGGCGGTGACGTCCGCCAAAGAACGGTGGTGATGGTGGTGGGCGTGATGGTGACCCTCGTGGCCATGACCGTGGCCCTCATGGTCATGCTCGTGACAGTGTTCGTGTTCGTGCTCGTCATGGTCATGATGGTGGTGCTCATGCTCGTGCATATGCTCGACAGCTGCTTCGTTGCCGTAGAGCCAGGCCATATCGTGATCATGGTTCTCGAGGCCCTCTGCAAGCTGGACGTCGAAATCGCAGGCGTCGATGCCGTGCTTGTTTACGCGCGTGACAGCGATCGTAAAGCCGTCGACCGGCAGCGTGGCGAGCTGTTCGCGCAGGTGCTCCTCGCTGGCGCCCAGGTCGAGCAGAGCCGCGACGGTCATATCGCCGCTGATGCCCGAGGTTCCGTCGATGATAAGCGTGTGCTGATGGTTGGACATAGAATGCTCCTTAACGGGCGCGGGATGTGCCGGCGCTCAGATGATTGATAAGACTTGCCTGGTAGGCGGCACCAAAGCCGTTGTCGATATTGACGACCGAAACGCCGCTGGCGCAGGAGTTGAGCATGGCGAGCAGCGCGGCTACGCCGCCAAAACTCGCGCCGTAGCCCACGCTGGTGGGAACGGCGATGACCGGACAGCTCACCAGGCCGCCGATAACGCTCGCCAACGCGCCCTCCATGCCGGCGACGGCAATGATCACCTGCGCCTGAGCAAGTTCCTCGGCATGCGCGAGTAGGCGGTGCAGGCCGGCGACACCTACGTCGTAGAGGCGGTCGACCTCGTTGCCATAGAACTCGGCCGTCAATGCGGCTTCCTCGGCGACGGGCAGGTCGCTCGTGCCGGCGCAGGCGACAACGATGCATCCGTTTCCGGTAGGGGAGGGCTTGCCGCCCACGAGGGCGAGCTGTGCGTCCGGGACATATCCCAGGTCGATGTCGTTGCCGAGAAGCTCAGCGGTGCGCGCGGCTTTTTCGGCATCCAAGCGCGTGACCAGGATGCGCTCCTGGCCGGCATCGCGCAGCGCTTTGATAATGGCGGCAATCTGACCGGCGGTTTTACCGGCACCGTAGACAACCTCGCCGGCTCCCTGGCGCACCCCGCGCGAAAGATCGAGCTGCGCAAAGCCCAAATCGGCGGTCGGAGCCGTCTGGATGCGCGTGAGGGCGTCGGCAGGGGTGACTGCCCCGCCGGCAACATCGCTCAGCAATTGCTCAAGATCTCGCTTATCCATATATGTTCCCTTCGACGGCGCAAAGTCTAGCACTCAAAGGGTATGTTTCCGAACACTAAGACAAAATTGTTCGGAAACTATAGGACAGACTGATTCAATTGTTAGACGGATCGACTAGTCGCGCAGGATGATGTCCATGGCGAGCATCAGGTTGCGCTCGTCGATGGCAAACGGGGCGGCCTCGCGCGTCTTGGGCTTGGCACAAAACGCGATGCCCGTGCCCGCCGCCTGAATCATGGGGATGTCGTTGGCGCCGTCGCCAATAGCGACCGTGTGGGCCATGTCGACGCCGCACTCGACTGCCCAGTCCAGCAGCTGGATGAGCTTGGACTCCTTGGTCACAATGTCTGCCGCCAACTTACCGGTGAGCTTGCCGTCTACGACCTCCAGGCGGTTGGCCAGGCAAAAATCGATGCCCACGGCGGCCACGATCTTATCGGCGACCTCGTGAAAGCCGCCGCTTACCACGCCGACCTTCCAACCCTTGCTGTGCGCCGAGCGCACAAGCTCCAGCGCGCCGGGGGTAAACGTCACGCGCTCAAAGGTGCGCTCGAACACGCTCTCGTCCAAGCCGGCAAGCAGCCCCACGCGCTCCTCGAGCGCCTGCTTAAAGTCGAGCTCGCCGCGCATGGCGCGTTCGGTGATCCGCGCAACTTGCTCGCCCACGCCGGCCTCCTCGCCCAACAGGTCGATGACCTCCTGGTTGATGAGCGTGGAGTCGATATCCATAACGATGAGGCGTGCAGTCATGACGGGCCTTTCCGAGTGCAGTTGTATTGGGGCACATTGTCGCACGCGGCGCGCCTTGGCGACGGCCGCGGTGCGTCAATTGTTTCGTCTCCGTCAAGTCTTTGGGCAAGAGCTACTTTTTCGCGGCACATCGACGCGGGTGCGATAAGATAGAACGCCATGTCCGGCTGCGCGGTTTACGCAGGCTGGGCAAATCTGTACGACGCCGCCCGGAACGACACGGGGCGGCACAGATCCATAAAGGAGGATCACTGGTATGAGCCAGACCCGTCCCATCGATGAGCATTCCATGCACACCCGTACCTGCGGCGAGCTTCGCTTCGAGAACGTGGGCGAAGAGGTCACCCTCACCGGTTGGGTGAGCCGTCGCCGCGACCACGGCGGCCTAATCTTTTGCGACCTTCGCGACCGCGAGGGCATCACGCAGCTCACCTTCGACCCCGAGCACTCCGATGGCGATGCCTTTAAGATCGCCGAGACCATGCGTCCCGAGTGGCCCATCAAGATTCACGGCGTCGTGCGCGCCCGTGGCGAGGAGACCACCAACACCAAGCTCGCGACCGGCGAGATCGAGGTCCTGACCGACCACGCCGAGGTGCTCAACACGTCCGTCACCCCGCCGTTCCAGATCGAGGACGGCATCGAGACCAGCGAGGACACCCGCCTGCGCTATCGCTATCTGGACCTCCGCCGTCCCGAGATGATGGCCAATCTCAAGCTGCGCTCCGACTTTACCTTTGCCATTCGCGAGGCGCTGCACAACCGTGAGTTCATGGAGGTCGAGACGCCCTCCCTGTTTAAGTCCACGCCCGAGGGCGCTCGCGACTTCATCGTTCCCAGCCGTATTCAGCCGGGCAACTTCTACGCCTTGCCGCAGTCCCCGCAGCTTCTGAAGCAGCTGCTCATGGTCGGTGGCGTCGAGCGCTACTACCAGGTTGCCAAGTGCTTCCGCGACGAGGACCTGCGCGCCGACCGTCAGCCCGAGTTCACTCAGGTCGATATCGAGATGTCCTTCGTGGACCAGAACGATGTCATGAGCGCGCTCGAGGAGGTCCTGGCCGACGCCTTCGGCCGCATGGGCGTCGAGATGCCCACCCCGCTGCGTCGCATGGACTACTGGGAGGCCATGGACACCTATGGCTCGGACAAGCCCGATACCCGCTATGGCATGCACCTGGTCGACCTGACCGACATCTTTGCCAACTCCAAGTTCAAGGTCTTTGCGACCGCCGCAAACGAGGAGGGCTCTGTCGTCAAGGCTATCAACGCCAAGGGCGCCGGTGCCTGGGCACGTGCCAAGATCGATAAGCTCGCCGGCGTGGCCTCCACGTTTGGCGCCAAGGGCCTGGCCTGGATCGCCTTCCGCGAGGACGGCTCCATCAACAGCCCCATCGTCAAGTTCTTCTCGGACGAGGAGATGGCCGCTCTGCGCGAGCGCATGGACGTCGAGCCCGGCGACCTCGTGATGTTCGCCGCCGGCCCGCGCCTGCTCTCTGACGAGATCCTGGGCGGCATGCGTTCCCACATGGCCAACGCGCTCGAGATCAAGCGCGAGGGCCACGACTTCCTGTGGGTCGTCAACTTCCCGCTGTTCCACTGGGATGAGGACCGCAAGGCCTACGCTGCCGAGCATCAGCCCTTCACCCTGCCGACCGAGACCGACATCGCCAAGATCGAGGCCGACCCGTTGGCAGCCGGTTCGTGCACCTACGACTTTGTCATGGACGGCTTTGAGGCCGGCGGCGGCGGTATGCGTATTCACAACGCCGAGATGCAGATGTCCATGCTCAAGCTCCTGGGCTTTACCGAGGAGCGCGCCGAGTCTCAGTTTGGCTTCCTCATGGAGGCCCTCAAGTTTGGTGCGCCCCCGATGGGCGGCTTCGCCCTGGGCCTGGACCGCGTGTGCATGCTGCTCACCGGCTCCGACTCCATCCGCGACGTCATGGCGTTCCCCAAGACGGCCAGCGGCTCCGACCTCATGTCGGGCGCCCCGAGTGCCGTTTCCGGCGCCCAGCTCAAGGACGTCAGCCTGCGCTTGATGTAGGCAAGCGGCTACCTATTGCCTGTAACGAGGGAAGGACGTGTGCCTTCCCTCGTTTTTTGTGGGACGGGGGTGCGCCGGTAACGTACAATAACTACCACGTGGCTGGGTTTGCCGGCCGAATGTGCGATGCCGCGGGAGGGGACATGGTCGAGTTTACAAAGACGATTAAAGATCCGTTGGGATTGCATGCCCGCCCGGTTGCGCTGCTCTATGACATTATTGCCAAGCATCGTAGCGACGTATCGGTCAGCATCGGCGATCGCCATACCGACGGCCGCGATGTGATGGGGCTCATGGCTCTCTACGGCGAATGTGGCGAAGACATCGTGTTCCGCGTTTCGGGCGTGGATGAGGCCTCCTGCGTCACATCGATCAGAAACCTCTCGCTCTAACCTCAACAATGTGACAAGGGGACAGGCCCCTTTGTTGCATAAATTGGTATGACAAGGCACCGCAAAGAGATGGTCTTTGCGGTGCCTCTTTTGTTTCGTATAGGAAACTTTTTCGAAAACTGAATGGGGACCCTTCCAAAAAAGTTAACCACGTGCTAGTTTACTAAAGCGAACATAGACGTGGCTAACTTTTGCCATGTCGATGTTGAGGACGAACTGACGTTAGGAGCACACTCATGTCTTGCGGACCGCAGATGCCGGCCATGCCGCTTTCGATGGTGAAAGCGGGCGAAACCGTGCACGTGTCTCGTGTAAAGGGCAATGAGGACATGAAGCACCACCTCAAGGACCTCGGCTTTGTCGAGGGCAGTGAGGTTCACGTGGTGAGTTCGAGTGGCGCCAATATCATCGTCACCGTGCTGGGCGCACGCTTTGGTATCGATACCAAGGTCGCCATGCACATCATGACCGTCGGTTAGTTCGCAGCATTTCATAAAAGCTGAAAGGGGGAAAAGAATATGAAGACGTTGGGTGACGTTAAGGTGGGCGAGAGCTCTACCATCGTCAAGCTTCACGGTGAGGGCGCGCTGCGCCGCCACCTCATGGACCTGGGGCTCATCAAGGGCACTTCGTTCAAGGTCGTAAAGGTTGCACCGCTCGGTGATCCGGTCGAGATCAACGTGCGCGGCTACGAGCTTTCCATCCGCAAGGAGGAGGCTGCCGTCGTCGAGGTCCAGTAAGGGCCGACGGCGAATATTTCTGCAGATAAAGTTAGGATTTTCTAACTTAAACTTGCAACGTTGAAGCACATTATCCAGCCCGCGCGGAGAAAGCAGCGCAGGCACACAAGGAAGAAGGATTGAATGGCGGATTCTCAGATCCATGTCGCGCTGGCGGGTAACCCCAACTGCGGCAAGACCACGCTTTTCAACCTGATCACCGGCGCCAACGGCTACGTTGGCAACTGGCCCGGTGTCACGGTTGAGAAAAAGGAAGCCAAGCTCCTGAGCGACAAGAACGTTACCATCACGGACCTCCCCGGCATCTACTCGCTTTCCCCCTATAGCCCCGAGGAGCAGTGCTCGCGCGATTACCTCATGAGCGGCGAGCCCGATGTCGTCGTCCAGGTGGTCGACGCCACCAACCTCGAGCGCAACCTGTACCTAGCGCTTCAGGTTATCGAGACCGGCCTGCCCGTGGTCGTCGCCCTCAACATGGCCGACTTGGTCGAGAAGAACGGCGACAAGATCGACACGGACAAGCTCTCCAAGAAGCTCGGCTGCCCGGTCATGATGATCTCGGCCCTTAAGAACAGGGGCATCAACGAGCTGTTCGAGCAGGTCAAGAAGTCCGCTGCTTCCAAGGGCCAGGTGCCGGAGCACAAGTTCGACTCTTCTATCGAGGACGTTCTGACCCACATCGAGAACAACCTTCCGGCGAGCGCTCCCGCCAACAAGCGCCGCTATTACGCCGTCAAGCTGTTTGAGCGCGACGCGGACGCCTGCAAGCTCATCAACCTCACCAAGGAGAAGGCCGCTCGCGTCGAGCAGCTGGTCGCCCAGTGCGAGCAGGATTGCGACGACGACGCCGAGTCCATCATCACCGGCGAGCGCTATGGCGTGATTGCCCACATTATCGACGAGTGCATGACCAAGGCTCCCGCCAAGATGAGCACCTCCGAGAAGATCGACCGCGTGGTTACCAACCGTATCCTGGGCCTGCCGATCTTTGTTGTCATCATGTTCTGCGTGTACTACATCGCCGTTTCCACCCTGGGCGGCACGGTGACCGACTTTACCAACGACCAGCTCTTTGGCACCGACGGTTGGTATGTGCTCGGCCAGGGCCGCGACGCCTACGACGCGGCTGTCGAGGCTGCGGGCGATGATGCCGACTCGGTCGACCCGGCGCAGTACGGCCCCTATGTTCCCGGTATTACCACCATGGTCCACGACGCGCTTGTGGCGGGCGGCACCGAGGACGGTGGCCTGGTCGATTCGCTGGTCTGCGACGGTATCGTCGGAGGCCTGGGCGCTATCTTCGGCTTCGTCCCGCAGATGTTCCTGCTGTTCGTCATGCTGTCCTTCCTGGAGGACTGCGGCTATATGGCCCGCGTCGCCTTCATCATGGACCGCGTGTTCCGCCGCTTTGGCCTGTCCGGTAAGTCCTTTATCCCCATGCTCGTGTCCTCGGGTTGCGGCGTCCCCGGCGTCATGGCCACCAAGACCATCGAGAACGAGAAGGACCGCCGCATGACGGTCATGACCACCACGTTCATTCCCTGTGGCGCTAAGCTGCCGATCATCGCCCTGCTCATGGGTTCTATCATCGGCGATTCTTCCACCACCGCCGCGTGGATTAGCCCGCTCTTCTACTTCCTGGGCGTCTTTGCCGTCATCGCCTCGGGCCTCATGCTCAAGAAGACCAAGCTCTTCGCCGGTCGCCCGACGCCGTTCGTTATGGAGCTCCCCGCCTACCACTTCCCGGCGATCCGCTCTTGGGCGCTGCACGTGTGGGAGCGCTGCTGGGCCTTTATCAAGAAGGCCGGCACGGTCATCTTTGCCTCCACTGTCGTGGTTTGGTTCCTGTCCAACTTTGGTAGCTACAACGGCTCCTTTGGCTTCCTGCCTGCGATGGACGGCATCCCCGAGGAGTTCATGGACTACTCCGTGCTCGCCATGCTGGGCAACCTGGTCGCTTGGATCTTCGCCCCGCTCGGCTTTAGCACCTGGCAGGCAACCGCACTGACCGTCTCTGGCCTCGTCGCCAAGGAGAACGTCGTCGCCACCGCCGGCTCGCTGCTGTCCGTCGCCGACGCGGGCGAGACCGACCCGAGCCTGTGGACCGCGTTTGCCGGCATGTTCCCCACCATGGGCGCTTGCGTGGCCTTCGGCGCCTTCAACCTGCTGTGCGCTCCGTGCTTTGCCGCCATTGGCACCATCCGCAACCAGATGGACTCTGGCAAGTGGACCGCGATTGCCATCGGCTACGAGTGCGCCTTCGCTTGGGTGATCGGCCTGTTCATCAACCAGTTCTACAACCTGCTTGTCCTTGGGCAGTTTGGTATCTGGACGGTTGTGGCCATTGTGCTGCTGGTTGCGATGCTCTTCCAGATTTTCCGACCCATGCCCAAGCATGCATGGACCGATGAGGACGAGACCAACACTGCTTCCGCCGCAGTTTCCGCTTAAGTCTGAATAAGGATTAACCCCTTTCCACGAGCCCGGGTGTCCCAGCGACACTCGGGCTTTTTGGTGGGAGAGATGTGGCGTTTCCGCAGATAAAACCGACCAAAACAAACCTGTCCCTATTCGGTAGGTGGAGAATGGAGTAAAGTAAGTGATGGTTAACTAGAGGAGGCTTGCTATGGCACCTATCGATATTGTTGTACTGGCTGTTATCGGCGTTGCGTTTGTCGCGGTATGCGTGCGCGTCTACCGCAAGGGCACCTGCGCCGACTGCGCTCAGGGTGGCGTTTGCACGGGGCATTGCTCCAACAAAAAGACGTGCGCCGCACTTAAGGGCGTGGACAAAATCGCCGAAGACTTGGGCCGCGGTATCAAATAAGGTCCAGATATCCAAGCGCCCCGCGAGCATCCGTTCGCGGGGTGTTTTTCGCTTTTGAGGGTGGGCGTGGTGAGTTGCTGAGTTATTTTGGGGTATCGTTAACTGGATTGTTTATTGGCAACTCATCTGCACCGGAGTGACCCCATGAGCGCTCGCGTAACCATGAAGGACATAGCCGCCGAGCTTGGCGTTTCCATCAATACCGTGCACAAGGCCCTTACGGGCAAGGCCGGCGTGAGCGAGTCCGTGCGCGCCAAGGTTAATACCAAGGCCGAGGAGATGGGCTATCACCGCAACACAAGTGCCTCGAGCCTGCGTCGTAAGGACATCAACCTGGTGTTTTGCCTGCCGTGTGCATCGCGTGAGGGTGCTTACTTCTATCGTTACCTGTGGGAAGGCTGCAATCGCTTTGAGCAGGAGGTCATCGACCAAGGCATTACTGTTGAGCGCGTCGAATTTGGCGTAGGCGGTTATGCCGATGCGCTCGAGCAAATCGATGAGCGCCTGCAAGTGGGCGAGAAGATCGATGGCTTGCTCGCCTATGCGCCGGGCGACGATCGTGCGACTGAGCTTTTGGGGCAGATCGCCGAGGCGGGCGTGACGATTGAGCTTGTCGACGGCGACCGTCCGCATTTGAATCGTTTGGGTGCGAGCTTGGCCGATTATTCGACGGCAGGCAGCCTTATGGCCGAGCAGGCGGCAAACCTGGTCCATGCTTCTGGGGCCGACGCCCGCGTGCTCCTTTTGACAGGCGACCCATATACCGATTCGCACTATCTAACCGCCCGCGCCTTCCACAATTACCTGCGCGAACGTGATATTCCATGGCAGGTTGAGGATCTTGCAGGTGCCCATGCGCAAGTCAAACAACTCGAGCATGAGCTCGAAAAGCGCTTGAGTGCGCCGGACGCCCCCGAACTTATCTGTAGCGTTTTTGCCGTTGGTTCCGAAGTGGTTGCCGACGCGCTCGTCTCGACCGGCAAGGCCGGTCAGGTCATGGTGATCGGCAACGACCTGTTTCCCGAAAGTGCTCTGGCCTTGCGCCGCGGTATCTTTACCAATATTGTCTATAAGGACCCGACGAGCCTGGCGTATCGCGGCGCTAAGACGCTGGGCGATTATCTGCTGTGGGGAAGGACCCCGACGGTGCCCGTCCAGAAGGGCGCCGTCGAGATGGTGTTTGGCAGCAACGTCGACCGCTACTGCGAACTTGCGGGAATTTAGTCGATTGGGCAGGTACCCCCTCTTGCGACGTGCATTTTTGGGAGTATTCAGCATTGGCATGCCCTGAATGAGGCGCAGAACGACTGTTTTAAGTGCCGCCGGTGGCGTATTTCGCCATCGGCGGCACTTTTTATGCCGATCGGACGCAATGTGCGCATCAAATGGGGCGCCGAGGACGGCGCGCGGCGCGCTTCGATGCTGAATACTCCCAAAAATGCACGGCGGGATATGACCCACCTGAGCAAAAGCGCTCAAGTTCGGTGTTCGGGGACGCCAACCGGTCCGCAATACATGCAAGTCACAGCTCCGGCAACCGTTGAACGGACAAAATCGACCGTTCACCCCATGGTGGTTAGGTGAACGTTCACCTTTTGAGTTGCAATGGATTAGTATAGTGAACGTTCACCTAAAGGATAACGAGCGCGCCGTGCGCCCGCCTTGCCAGCAAAGGGGCTGTTTGATGAAAAACTTTATGGACGATCAGGATTTCCTGCTGAGCACCAAGACCGGCGAGGAGCTGTTCCACAACTTTGCCAAGGGCATGCCCATCGTCGACTACCACTGCCACATTTCTCCCAAGGAGATCTGGGAGGACAAGCGTTTCGAGAACATCACCGAGGTTTGGCTGGGCGGCGACCACTACAAGTGGCGCCTGATGCGCGCCAACGGCGTCGACGAGCGTTTTATCACTGGCGACGCCCCTGCTCGCGAGAAGTTTCAAAAGTGGGCCGAGACTCTGGGTCGCTGCGTTGGCAACCCCGTCTTTGAGTGGAGCCACCTGGAGCTTAAGCGCTACTTTGGCTACGAGGGCGTCCTCAACGGCAAGACCGCCCAGGAGGTCTGGGACCTTGCCAACGCTAAGCTCGCCGAGGCCAGCTTTACCTGCCGCAACCTGATCAAGCAGTCCAACGTCCGCATGATCTGCACTACCGACGATCCCGCCGACAGCTTTGAGTGGCACAAGAAAATTGCCGCCGACGACAGCTTTGACGTTCAGGTCGTTCCCGCCATGCGCCCCGATGCCGCTCTGCGCATCGAGCGCGGCCAGGAGTTTGCCGACTACTGCAAGCACCTCTCCGAGGTTGCCGGCGTTGAGGTAAGCGACTTCGAGGGCATGAAGGCCGCCATCTCCAAGCGCTACGACGTTGCTCACGAGCTGGGATGTCGCGCATCCGACCATGCACTCGACTACGTTATGTACGCCCCGGCTACCGCCGACGAGATCGAGGCCATCTTTGCCAAGGGTCTGGCTGCTGAGCCGCTTACCGAGGAAGAGATCCTCAAGTACAAGACTGCCTTTATGCAGTTCGTTGCCGGCGAGTATGTCCGTCTGGGCTGGGCCATGCAGCTGCACTTTGGCTGCAAGCGCGACAACAACCGCGCCATGTTTGCCAAGCTCGGCCCCGATACCGGCTACGATTGCATCTCCAACTACACGCCGTCCGACCAGCTTGCCGATTTCCTCAACTCCATTCAGGAGACCTGCGGCTTGCCCAAGACCATCCTGTACAGCCTGAACCCCATCGATAACACCATGATCGATACCGTGATGGGCTGCTTCCAGGAGGCTCCGACCGCCGGTAAGATCCAGAACGGTTCTGCCTGGTGGTTCAACGACAACGAGGTCGGTATGCGCGAGCAGCTCACGGCCCTGGCAAACGAGGGCGTGCTGGGCAACTTTGTGGGCATGCTTACCGACTCCCGCTCTTTCCTGTCCTATCCGCGCCACGAGTACTTCCGTCGCGTGCTGTGCAGCGTGATCGGCGAGTGGGTCGAGCAGGGCAAGTACCCGGCCGACATGGAGCTGCTGGGCAGTATCGTGCGCGACATCAGCTACAACAATGCGGTCCGCTACTTTGGCTTTGATCTGGATACCGTCGAGGCATAAGCCTGCATCGAATCACATTGAACACGGGAGCGCCGTTGCCACACACGGCGCCCCCGTTTTGCCTGCACGCTAACAGCTATCTAAGGAGAGACACAGATGGAGAACATCAGCTACGATGCGCTCGAGGAGATCGGTTACAAGGGCTATCTGCTGCCCAAGGACGCTCCCGAGAAGGTTCTACAGTTTGGCGAGGGCAATTTCCTGCGCGCCTTCGTCGACCGTTTCTTTGACATGGGCAACGAGGCCACCGGCTGGAACGGCAAGGTTGTCATGGTGCAGCCCATCAGCGGCGCCTTTGGCTTTGCCGATGGCATCAATGCTCAGGACGACCTGTACACCGTGTTGGTGCGCGGCAAGGAGAACGGCAACACGGTTGACGAGTCCCGCGTGATCAGCGCCTGCAGCCGCTGCATCAACCCGTACCGCGAGGACGACTACCGCGCCATGATGGAGGTCGCCGTCTCCGACGATTTGGAGATTATCGTCTCCAACACCACCGAGGCCGGTATCGCCTACGACCCGTCCTGCAAGGCCGACGACATGCCGCCCGCGAGCTTCCCCGCCAAGCTTGCCCAGGTGCTCCACACCCGCTGGGCCGCCGGCAAGCCGGGCGTCATCGTGCTCGCCTGCGAGCTCATCGATCACAACGGCGAGGAGCTGCTGCGCATCATGAACCAGTACGTGAGCGACTGGGGCTGGGAGGACGAGTTCTCGCAGTGGATGGCCAACGACTGCACCGTCTGCACCACGCTTGTCGACACTATCGTCCCCGGCCGCATCCGCGACCCCAAGGAGGCCGCTGCCGTGGCCGAGCGCCTGGGCTACGAGGATCCCTTCCTGGCCGTGCGCGAGCCCTTCCAGATGTGGGGCATCCAGGGCGACGAGTCGCTTGCCGAGAAGCTCCCCTTCGTGAAGGCCGGCCTGCCGGGTGTCTTTGTTACCCCCGATGTCACCCCGTACAAGAAGCGCAAGGTTCGCATCCTCAATGGCGCCCACACCGCCTTCGTCCCGGGCTCCTGGGTTGCCGGCTTTGACATCGTGCGCGATTGCATGCACGACGAGACCGTCCGCGGCTTCATGAACACCATGCTCTACGACGAGGTCATCCCGACGCTTGCCGCCGACCTGGACGTCGAGGACTGCAAGGCCTTTGCTGCCGCCGTCGAGAACCGCTTCGACAACCCGTTTATCGACCACGCGCTGCTCTCCATCTGCCTCAACTCCACGGCTAAGTGGCGTGCCCGCGACCTGCCTACGCTCAAGGACTACGCTGCCGAGACCGGCAACCTGCCCAAGTGCCTGGCGACGAGCCTGGCCACGCTCATCTCCTTCTACACGCAGGAGCTCGTGTCCCGCGAGGGCGACGGCCTGCACCTGCGTCGCTCCGACGGCACCGAGTACACCGCTCAGGACGACGCCTTTGTGCTCGACTTCTACGCTGCCCACGCCGGCGCCGACGACGCCGAGCTGGTGCACGATGTGCTCTCCAACGAGCAAATGTGGGGCGAGGATCTTACGCAGATCGCCGGCCTGGAGGAGTTTGTCGTCAACGCTCTCGCCGTCGTGCGCTCCGAGGGCGTCAAGCAGGCGTTCGCGAACGCTCAGGCCTAAATCCTTCTGTACGCCCGCCGGGTAACTGGCGGGCGTCACTCGACTTCTGCTCAACCTGTAGTGTTAGGACTCTTTGTAATGAACACTATCCAGATCAATCCGGCCGACAACGTCATCGTTGCGCTGTCGCCGCTCGCCAAGGGTGCTGCCGTCGAGGTTCCCGGCGTGGGCGAGGTCGTTGCCGCGGAGGATATCCCGCAGGGTCACAAGATGGCCGTGCGCGCCATTGCAGCCGGTGAGGATGTCATCAAGTACGGTCTTCCCATCGGCCACGTGACGAAGGACATTCAGCCCGGCCAGTGGCTGCACACGCACAACGTGAAGACCAACCTCTCGGGTGAGATCGAGTACGCCTACAATCCGACACATCCGGTCGTTGAGCCGGTCGAGGCCGAGACATTTATGGGCTTCCGCCGTGCCGACGGTCGTGCCGCCACACGCAATGAGCTTTGGATCATTCCCACCGTCGGTTGCGTCAACGAAGTCGCTCGTGCCATGTGCGAGCAGGCTCAGGACCTGGTCGAGGGCTCGTTGGAGGGCGTCTATTACTTCCCGCATCCGTTCGGTTGCTCACAGACCGGCGCCGACCATGCCCAGACCCGTCGTCTGCTGGTGGCGCTGTCGCGTCACGCAAACGCCGCGGGCGTGCTGTTCTTGTCGCTCGGTTGCGAGAACTGCACGCATCAGCAGGTGCTCGACGAGCTCGGTGACTTCGATCACGAGCGCGTTCGTTTTCTCACCTGCCAGGATGTAGCCGACGAGCAGATCGAGGGCCACAAGATTCTGTCCGAGCTGGCTGACCTGGCCAAGCAGGCCAAGCGTGAGCCCATTCCGGCCTCAGAGCTGGTTATTGGTCTTAAGTGCGGCGGCTCTGACGGTCTTTCGGGCATTACCGCCAACCCCACGATCGGTCGCGTGAGCGATATGGTCGTCGCCCGTGGCGGCACGTCGGTGCTCACCGAAGTGCCCGAGATGTTTGGCGCGGAGAGCATCCTGCTCGATCGCTGCGAGAACGAGCAGGTCTTTAACGCTGCCTCTGACATGCTTAACGGTTTTAAGGATTACTTTATTAGCCATGGTGAGGTGGTCTACGAGAACCCGAGTCCCGGTAACAAGGACGGTGGCATCACCACGCTCGAGGACAAGAGTTGCGGCTGCGTGCAAAAGGGCGGCTCCGCACCCATCGTCGACGTGCTGCCGTATGCCGGTCAGGTCACCAAGCATGGCCTGAACATGCTGTGCGGCCCGGGCAACGACATGGTATCCACCACGGCGTTGACGGCTGCTGGCTGTCACGTGATTCTGTTCTCGACTGGACGCGGCACGCCGTTTGGTGCACCGGCGCCCACCCTCAAGGTGTTCACCAATCAGCGTCTGTGCGACCACAAGGCCAACTGGATGGACTTTAACGCCGGCGTGATTGCCACAGGCGAACGCACACTCGACGAGGCTGCCCGCGACCTGTATCAGCTGGTACTGGATACAGCGAGCGGTAAGCTAACGAGTGCCGAGCGCCGCGGCTGCCACGAGATCAGTATCTGGAAAGACGGCGTCTGCCTATAGAGAGATTCGCCATTCGTAGGGGTGGCGAATCTTTTGATCTCGATGACGGGGCTGCACAGTGGCTCCGTGCGAGGGAAGGGTTGCTACTGCGCGTTTGTGAGATGCTTTTCGGTACCCTTTTCCGCACTGTTGACGTATCTATGGTTATAAATTCGGGCAAATTGGTTTAAGAAGCCGATTTCGTCCAGGTCGATAGAGGGGAATTGCGTGGCTATCCACATCGTTGAGGAAGCAAATCGCTGTCTGGGCTGCAAAAAGGCGTTCTGTCAAATAAAGGGCTGTCCGGTGCAGACGCCCATTCCGCAGGTTATCGACCTCTTTAAGCAGCGCCGTCTGCAAGAGGCGGGCGAGCTACTGTTCCAGAACAATCCCATGAGTGCGGTCTGCTCCATGGTGTGCAATCATTCGGGCCAGTGCGAGGGCGCTTGCATTCAGGGCCGCAAGGGCGCGCCCGTGCATTTTTCGAGCATCGAGAACTATATCTCCACGGCGTATTTGGACCGCAAAGAGTGGAGACCCGCGCCGTCGCGCGGCAAGCAAGTCGCCGTGGTCGGCTCCGGCCCAGCCGGCATTACCGTGGCAATTAAGATGGCGCAGCTGGGTTGCGCCGTCACTGTTTTTGAGCAGCGGCCCGAGATCGGCGGCGTGCTGGAGTACGGTATCCCCGAGTTCCGTCTGCCGCGTTCGCTCGTGCAAAAGTACCGCCACGTGATGTGCTCGCTCGGCGTGCGCGTTCGCCCCTCGACCACCATCGGCGGTGCGCTCCACATCGACGACCTGCTGCGCGACGGTTACGATGCGGTCTTTGTTGGTACCGGCACCTGGCGAGCTCGAAAGCTGGGTATTCCCGGCGAGTCGCGCGGCAATGTGCTGTTTGGTATCGACTATCTGGTCGATCCCACGAGCGTGGCAATCGGGCAGAACGTGGCGGTTATCGGCGCCGGCAATGTGGCCATGGATGTTGCCCGCACGGCCCTGCGCTCGGGTGCTCGCAAGGTTACCGTGTACGCCCGATCGCGCCATATCTCTGCCATCGATGACGAGGTGGAGCTGACCGAGCTTGACGGTGCCGAGATTGTGTGCGGCAAGGCGATCTGCGCCATCGACGACAACGGTCCGGTGTTCGAGACGGCTATCTTTGACGAGGACAACAACGTGGTGGGCTACGAGGAAGAACTCGACCACGTGTCCGCCGACACGGTTGTGATTGCGGCGTCTCAGGTGCCCAAGGACAAGCTCGTGCTTACAACGGGCGGTCTGGAGACCGACCATCGCGGCCTGCTTTCGGTCGACGAGTATGGCATGACTACCGTGCCTGGCGTCTTTGCCGCCGGCGACGTGGTCAACGGCCCGCTCACCGTGGTCCACGCCGTAGCTGGTGCCAAACTCGCCGTCGAAGGCATGATTGCCTACCTGGGCCTCTAACTCCATCCCGCCCATCAGTTGCGGTGAAATACGGACTGTTTTGGCTGTCAAAGGCCTTATCTACTCCGTATTCCACCGCAACTTTTTGTGGGGTGGGCTAGAGACGCTGCATGCGGTACCCGACACCCATGTGCGTCTGAATCATCTTGGGATGAGAGGGGTCTGCCTCGATCTTCTTGCGCAGGGTGCGCATGAACACGCGCAGGCTCGCCAGATCGCTGTCCCAGCTCGTGCCCCATATCTCGCGGGTGATGAAGGTGTGGGTGAGCACCTTGTCGACGTTTTTCGCCAGAAGGACGAGCAATTTGTACTCGGTTGGGGTGAGCGAGAGCTCGCGTCCGTCTTTCGTCGCGTATCCCGCGGCGTAGTCGATATGCAGCGGACCGTTGTCGAACGTGCTCGCTTCTGTCGACTCGCTCGACGCCATTGAGGAGCGCCTCAAATTCGCGCGGACGCGCGCGAGCAACTCATCCACAGAAAAGGGCTTGGTGAGGTAGTCGTCTGCCCCTGCGTCAAGTGCTGCAATCTTGTCGGAATCTTCGGTGCGCGCCGAAATGACGATAATGGGGACTGCCGACCAGCTTCGGATCTTCGTGATGACCTCGATACCGTCAATGTCGGGAAGGCCGAGGTCGAGCATGATGAGGCTGGGGCCGTGCGACACCGCATCCATGATGGCGGCCTGGCCGTTGCAAACCTTGCTCACGACATAGCCGTGGAGGTCAAGCGCGGTCGAAACGAGGTTTTGAACGGTCAGGTCATCTTCGACCAGGAGGATGCGTGGCTTAGCGGCATTATTCATGAATCTCGATCTCCTCAGCGGGCAGGGTAAAACGGAAGACGGCCCCATGGGGGTGGTTGTCGCGAACTTCGATGACGCCGCCATGTGCCTCCACGATGGAGCGGCAGAGCGACAGCCCAAGGCCGATGCTTCGACGCGAATCCACGGGCCGCGTATTGCCTGAGGTAAAGAAGCGCTCAAAGATATGAGGCTTGTCGCAGTCTGCCACACCCGGCCCATCGTCTGCGACGTCCACCACGACGAACGCGCCCTCGCGACGTGCGCTGACGGTGACAGTCGAGTCCTCGGGCGTGTATTTGAAGGCGTTCATGATGAGATTCGTAAGCACCTGCATGATGAGATGGACGTCGACGCGTACCAGCAGGATGTCGTCAGTGTGCTCGATGGTGACGGCATGTCCATGCGATGCTTGGGCGACATGGCTGAGGGCGGCCTCGATGACCTCGTCGATGAGCTCGGATGTGAGGTTGAGGCGAATGGTGCCGTCCTCGACGCGTGTGATGGCGAGGAGGTTCTCCACGGTATCGATAAGCCAGAGGGAGTCATCGTAGATGGCATCGGCAAGATCGCAGCGTTGTTCGAGGCTGAGCCTCTCGTCGCTCTTCCGAAGGATTGCCGCAGATCCGGATATAGCCGTGAGGGGTGTCCTCAAATCGTGGCCGATGGAGCGCAAAAGGTTGGCGCGCAGCTGCTCGTTTTTCGCCAAGACCGCAGCCTCTTCGCGCTCTTGCGCCGCTCGGTCACTTTCGAGCGCCAAGGCGCATTCACCTACGATAGATAGGACGATCGAATGCTCGAAGGCTTCGGTCTCGCGCCCCTCCAGGGCGATGCCGATGACACCGAATACCTTGTCGCCGGTGCGAACCGCGAGGTAGAGACAGCGCGCCTCAGGCAGGGTCCGCGTGCTTGCGCCCGCGCGCTTGTTGTTGGTGAAGGTCCAGGTTGCAACGGCGCGCTCGTAGTCGGTGAGCAGCGACGCGGATCGGTTTTCGGTGCCAGCGGACTCATAGAGCGCCTTGCCGAGCGTGCCGTGTTCGGCGGGGTAGAAGACCACGTCGAGTTTTAGCAGTTTGACGAGTTGGTTCATGGCGACGCGGGCGCACTCCTCCGCGCTATGGGCTTGCTGCAAGAGCTGGTTCGTTTCGAGGAGTACACGCGTTTTGAATGCGTTCTCGGCGGAGGTACGGGCGTTGTCGGCGATGCGCGCAGTTAACTCGCCGGCGACCATAGCGGTAGCGAACATGATGCCGAACGTGACCAGATAGCTTCGGTCGTAGCTGGCGAGCGAAAACAGAGGCGTGACGAAGCAGAAGTTGTAAAGCACTACAGAGAGCACGCTCGATACGATCGTGCAGATACGCCCCGTCGTGGTGACGGCGGTCAGCAGGGCCGTGAGGATATAGAGGGATATGATGCTGGAATCGGCAAATCCCAGATGGCGGAAAGCCGTGCCGATCGCCGTGGCGACAAGAGAGAGGGCCAGCGTGCGAAGCACGTTTCGGCTGCTGGGCGGCTGCAGGGCGAGCGCATGCCGGCGTCCTTTGGGCCGGGAGGGCGGAGTCGACTGGTCTGGAATGATGTAAATGTCGAGATTCGGGGCGAATGCTATGAGCTGTTCTACGAGAGATTTGCGGCCAAAGAGGGCCTGACGGACGCTGCTGTGCTCGCCCGTGCGTCCCATGACGATCTTCGAAATACCCGACAGGCGCGCGAACTCGGAGATCTGAAACGCGACGTCGTCGCCATAGACGGTTTCCATATGTGCTCCGAGCTGCTCGGCTAGGGCGATATTGGCTGCAAGCTTGGCGCGCTCATCATCGCTCATGGCTTGCGTGCGCGGGCTCTCTACGAACAGGGCGACGAGCTCGCTGCGAAACGCTTTCGCCATGCGTGCGGCGGCACGGACGATGCGGGGATTGGTCGGCGCCGGGGAGACGCAGACTAAGATACGCTCCCTGGTGTAGTAGTCACGGTTTCCCAGCACGCGTGCGGCGTCTGTGAGGTGGCCGGTGCGATCGGCGCAGCGGCGCAGCGCGATTTCTCGGAGTGCGGTGAGGTTCTCAACGGTAAAAAAATGCTGTTGCGCTCGGTCGGCTTGTGCGGGACGGTAGACGAGACCGGCGCGAAGGCGCTCAAGTAGGTCTTCGGGCTCTATGTCGACGAGCTCGACCTGGTCGGCATCATCGAAGATACGGTCGGGGATTCGTTCGCTCACGACAACGCCGGTGATGGATGCAACCATGTCGTTTAGGCTCTCGATATGCTGAACGTTCACGGTCGTATAGACGTCGATGCCCGCATGTAGAAGTTCCTCGACGTCTTGATAGCGTTTGTCGTGGCGAGACCCCGGCGCATTTGTATGGGCGAGCTCGTCGACAAGGATGAGCTGAGGGGCGCGTTCGATAGCCGCATCTAGATCGAACTCGCTGAGCGCAATGCCGTTGTGCTCGATGAGTTTACAGGGCACGTTCTCAAGCCCTTGTGCAAGATGGGCGGTTGCCGGACGTTCGTGCGGCTCGATGTATCCCGCGACGACGTCGACACCTCGCCGCTTGGCGGCGTGGGCGGCTTGAAGCATCGCATAGGTTTTGCCTGTGCCAGCAGCGTAGCCAAAGAAAATCTTGAGGTGTCCCCGGCTGGTTCGAGTGTCATCGGCGACCTCGTCTTTCTCAATTGCCTTGAGGATGAGGTCTGGATTGACGCGAGTGTCCGATGCGTCGCGCTGCATAGCGTAGCCTTTCTGAAGCGTTGTCCATGCGTGCATACGCGGTGAAGACACCACTGTATGCTCGCGAGGTCGAGTATAGGCGCACTGCAGCTGCAATAGTGCTTTCTACCTGCATCTTTACGGCATCTTAAGGACGTGAGCCCCGGCCCTCACGCCTCTTTAATCCCTAGAAGCGTTTACTGTCCCCAGACGCTTGCGAGGGCAGGCGTCCGAGACATCGGACCGCGTGTGAAAGGGGCGGTAAATGGACATCCTCATTCCCATCATCGGAGTCGTCTGCATTGGACTTCTTATCTATTACATCTACATTCTGATGAGGAGTGATTCGTAAACTATGGACGCTGCGATTCAGTACATCTTGTACTTTGCCGTACTCGTCGTCCTGGCCGTTCCGCTCGGTCGGTTCATGGCCCATATCATGGATGGTGAGCATACGTTCCTGTCGCCTGTGATTGCTCCTGTGGAGCGTGGCGTCTATCGTCTGCTTCGCATCGACGCGGCAGAACAGATGGGGTGTAGGCGCTATCTGGCGAGCGTGCTGGTCTTTTCGGGGATCGGCCTCGTGACTCTTGTGGCACTCCAGGCGCTTCAGTCCTTCTTGCCAGGCAATCCCCAGCACCTGCCGGGTGTGTCATGGGACCTGTCGTTCAATACGGCTGCTTCCTTCATAACCAACACCAACTGGCAGTCCTACTCCGGTGAGACCACCCTGTCTTACCTTGTGCAGTTCATGGGTCTCACTGTGCAGAACTTCGTTTCCGCTGGCACCGGTATCGCGGTCATGTTCGCGCTGATCCGCGGCTTCCGTCAGGTCAAGGAGCAGGGTCTGGGTTCCTTCTGGGTCGACCTCACCCGCACCGTCCTGTATGTGCTCATCCCGCTGAACCTCGTGTTCGGCATCTGCCTGGCTGCCGGTGGCGTCATCTCCAACTTCCAGCCGGCTCAGAAGGCTGAGCTCGTAGAACCCGTCGCTGTTCAGCCTAATGCAGACGGCGGCTGGAGCGTCATCGACGGCGCCCAGATTGAGGGCGACACGGTCAAGGTCGACGGCAAGGTTGTCGAGGGCGCGCGCGTGGTCACCGAGCAGTTCCTGCCCCAGGGTCCCGCGGCTCCTCAGGTCGCCATCAAGCAGTCCGGCACCAACGGCGGCGGCTTCTTCGGCGTGAACTCCGCCCATCCGTATGAGAACCCCAGTGCCTTCACCAACATCATCGAGATGACCAGCCTGCTGCTGATCCCGGCCGCCTGTTGCTTCGCCTTCGGTATCGGCGTCAAGAACACCAAGCAGGGCAAGGCCATCTTTGCCGCCATGTTCATCCTGCTGGTGATCTTCACCGGCATCATCGCCGTCAACGAGCATGCGGGCACCCCGCAGCTGGCCGATGGCGGAGCGGTCAATATCGAGATGACCGACGGCCAGGCCGGCGGCAACATGGAGGGCAAGGAGAGCCGCTTCGGTATCGCCTCCTCTTCCACCTGGTCCGCTTTCACGACGGCTGCTTCCAACGGCTCGGTTAACTCCATGCACGACTCCTACACCCCGCTCGGCGGGTTTGTCCAGATGCTCCAGATGGCTCTGGGCGAGGTCGTCTTCGGCGGCGTGGGCTGCGGCCTGTACGGCATGATCGGCTTCGCCATCCTCACAGTGTTCATCGCCGGCCTCATGGTCGGACGCACACCCGAGTTCCTGGGCAAGAAGATCGAGCCGGGCGAGATGCGCTGGGCAGTTGTCCTGTGCCTGGCAACTCCGTTTGCCATTCTGGTGTGCTCGGCCATCGCCTGCATGGTGCCCGGTCTTGCCGACCAGCTCAACAATGGTGGCGCGCACGGCTTCTCCGAGGTGCTGTATGCCTTCACCTCATGCGGCGGCAACAACGGCTCGGCGTTTGCAGGCATGAACTGCAACATTCCCTGGATCAACGTCATGCTCGGCCTCGAGATGCTGTTCGCACGCTTCATGCCCATCATCGGTACGCTGACTATCGCCGGCTCGCTGGCCAAGAAGGGTAAGGTCGCCGAGAGCGCCGGTACCCTGTCTACCACCAACGGCATGTTCGTATTCCTGCTCGTGTTCATCGTTCTGCTGATCGGTGCCCTGAGCTTCTTCCCGGCCCTGGCGCTTGGCCCCGTTGCCGAGTTCTTCCAGATGATTGCGTAAAGGAGGGCGCAGATTTATGGCTATGCAAAAAGACATGATGGGCCGCGCGGTCCGCGACTCGTTTGCCAAGCTGGATCCTCGCGTCCAGATTCAAAACCCGGTCATGTTCCTGGTGTGGCTTTCCGCCGTCATGACCTCCGTCCTGGCCGTCGCTTCCATCTTCGGTGTGCAGGACGCGGGTGTGCCCACCTACTATGTGGTCGCCATCGCGGTCATCCTGTGGCTCACCGACCTGTTCTCGAACTTCGCCGAGGCGCTTGCCGAGGGCCGCGGTAAGGCTCAGGCCGATTCCCTGCGTGCGGCCAAGAAGGATGTCGAGGCCCATCGCATCGAGTCCGTTGAGGACAAGGAGCACTTCACCGTCGTTCCCGGCACCGAGCTCACGCGCGGCGACCTGGTGATCGTACGCGCCGGCGAGCAGATTCCCGGCGACGGCGACGTCATCGAGGGCGCTGCTTCCGTTGACGAGTCCGCCATCACCGGCGAGTCCGCCCCCGTGGTCCGCGAGGCCGGCGGCGACCGCTCTGCCGTTACCGGCGGTACCACGGTGCTGTCCGACTGGATCATCGTCAAGATCTCCAGTGAGCCCGGCCAGAGCTTCCTGGACAAGATGATCGCGATGGTCGAGGGTGCCGCGCGCAAGAAGACCCCTAACGAGATCGCTCTGGAGATCTTCCTGGTGGCCCTCTCCATCGTCTTTATCCTGGTCACGCTGGCCCTGTATTGTTACTCCTGCTTCTCGGTCGGTCTTAACGACATGGACAACCCCACGGCCGTGACCACGCTCGTGGCGCTGCTCGTGTGCCTGGCTCCCACTACCATCGGCGCCCTTCTTTCCGCCATCGGCATCGCCGGCATGAGCCGTCTGAACGAGGCCAACGTGCTGGCCATGTCCGGCCGCGCCATCGAGGCCGCCGGCGACGTCGACATCCTCATGCTCGACAAGACCGGCACCATCACCCTGGGTAACCGCCAAGCCGCCGAGTTCATCCCGGTCGACGGCATCGATCCCGCGGAGCTGGCCGATGCCGCCCAGCTTTCCTCGCTGGCCGACGAGACCCCCGAGGGCCGCTCCATCGTCGTCCTCGCCAAGGAGCAGTTCGGTCTGCGCGGCCGCACACTCGAGGATAAGGGTATGGAGTTCATCCCGTTCACCGCGGCAACACGTATGTCCGGCGTGAACTACGAGGGCAATGAGATCCGCAAGGGCGCTGCCGATTCCGTGCGCACCTATGTGGAGGCAGCCGGCGGCGTGTTCTCAAAGGAGTGCGACGAGGCCGTCGAACGCATCGCCAAGGCCGGCGGCACCCCGCTGGTCGTGACCAAGAACTGCCGCGTGCTGGGCGTTGTGTACCTCAAGGACATCATCAAGTCCGGCGTTAAGGAGAAGTTCGCCGACCTGCGCAAGATGGGCATCAAGACCATCATGGTGACGGGCGACAACCCGCTCACCGCCGCGGCAATCGCCGCCGAGGCCGGTGTTGATGACTTCCTGGCCGAGGCCACCCCTGAAGGCAAGCTCGAGAAGATCCGCGAGTTCCAGCGTGAGGGCCACCTGGTCGCCATGACCGGCGACGGCACCAACGACGCGCCCGCTCTGGCCCAGGCCGACGTCGCCGTGGCCATGAACACGGGCACCCAGGCTGCCAAGGAGGCCGGCAACATGGTCGACCTCGACTCCAGCCCCACCAAGCTCATCGAGGTCGTGCGTATCGGCAAGCAGCTGCTCATGACCCGCGGTTCGCTCACGACCTTCTCGGTGGCCAACGACATGGCGAAGTACTTCGCCATCATCCCGGCGCTGTTCTCTCCGATTTATCCGGGACTGGGCGCGCTCAACATCCTCGGTCTGGCAAGCCCGCTGTCCGCGGTTCTTTCGGCCATCATCTATAACGCGCTCGTTATCGTCGCGCTAATTCCGGCGGCCCTCAAGGGCGTCAAGTACCGCGAGGTTCCGTCCGGCCAGCTGTTGACCCACAACCTGCTCGTGTGGGGTCTGGGCGGCATCGTTGCCCCGTTCGTATTCATCAAGCTCATCGATATGCTGCTCGCGTTCTGCGGCATTATGTAAGTGGAGGTTTGTATGTTCAAAGGTGTTGCATCGCGCGCACTGGGCGTGTTCGCGCTGTTTACCGTTGTCTGCGGCCTGGGCTATACGCTCGTCGTGACCGGCATCGCCCAGGTTGCGTTCCCGTATCAGGCGAACGGTTCACTCATTACGGTCGACGGCAAGGTTGTGGGTTCCGAGCTCATCGGCCAGAACTTCGATGACGAAGCCCACATGTGGGGTCGTATCCAGAACGTGTCAATCGTCGAAGGCGAAGGCGGCGAGCTCATGGCGTATGGTGCCCCGTCCAACCTGTCCCCGGCGAGTGAGGAGTATCGGCAGCTGATAGATGCGCGCGCGAAGAAGATCCGCGCCGCCAACCCCGATGCCGATATGGACGCTGTACCCGTCGACTTGGTGACGTGTTCGGGGTCCGGCCTCGACCCGGAGATCTCTCCGGATGCCGCCGAGTACCAGGTCCCGCGCCTTGCCAAGGCCACGGGCAAAAGTGAGGACGAGGTGCGCGACATCATCGCCGCGTGCACCAAGGGCCGTTTCCTCGGCATGTTCGGCGAGCCCACGGTCAATGTGCTCAAGGTGAACCTTATGCTGGACGGCGCGCTGTAGGTGAGGGAGTGGCGGATGAGGGCGTGACTGACTATCTGGGCCCTCAATTCCACCCCGCCCATCAGTTGCGGTGGAATACGGACTGCTTTGCCTGTCAAAAGCCTCATCTACTCCGTATTCCACCGCAACTTTTTTGTGAGGGTCGGGATTGAAGGTGGGGAGTGCGAGCGAGTGCGAATGCGGCGGATACTGATACGATAGGTACGTTAGCAACTGCCGCCGAGCGGCTCAAACGAAAGGAAGCCTGTATGGAGTCATCCGCCTACCCGATGCTCTTTAGCCCGATCAAGGTCGGTACGACCGAGGTCAAGAACCGCGTCTTTATGCCGCCGGTGTCCACCAACCTGGCCGATCATGGCTATGTGACCGACGACTTGGTCGATCATTACCGTGCCCGTGCCAAGGGCGGCGTTGGCCTGATCATCACCGAGGTCGTGACGGTCGAGCCCACCTATACCTATCTGCCGGGTGACATGTGCTGCTACAACGATACGTTTATCCCCGGTTGGGAAAAGCTCGCCGCGGCCGTCCACGAGTACGGCTGCAAGATCATGCCGCAGCTCTTCCACCCCGCCTACATGGCCTTTAACATCCCGGGCACGCCGCGCCTGATTGCTCCGTCCTTTGTGGGCCCGTCTTATGCCCGCGAGGCACCGCGCCCCATCACGGTCGATGAGATTCACGAGCTTACGCATCAATTTGGCGACGCTGCCGTGCGTATGCAGAAGGCCGGTGTCGATGGCGTCGAGGTCCATGCGGCGCACGCCCACGGCATGCTCGGCGGTTTTTTGACTCCGCTCTACAACAAGCGCACCGACGAGTACGGCGGCTCGCTCGACGCCCGCATGCGTTTCCTGCTCGAAGTCATCGCCGAGATTCGCGAGCGCTGCGGCAAGGACTTTATCATCGACGTCCGCATTTCGGGCGATGAGTACACCGATGGCGGCCTGACCCTCAACGACATGATCTACGTCTCGCGTCGCCTGGAGAAGGCCGGTGTCGACATGATTCATGTGTCGGGCGGCACCACTATCAAGCGCGGCTCCGCGATTCCCGCCGCCGGTACGCAGCAGGCCTCGCACGCCGCCTGCTCGCGTGAGATTAAGAAGCACGTCAACATTCCCGTCGCCACCGTCGGCCGCATCAACGAGGCCTGGATCGCCGAGGAGCTGATCGAGGACGGCGCTGCCGACATCTGCATGATGGGCCGCGCCAATCTGTGCGATGCCGAGTTCTGCAACAAGGCCGCTGCCGGCAACGCCGACGATATTCGCCCCTGCATTGGCTGCCTGCGCTGCCTGAACGGCATTATGTTTGGCAAGCGCATCTCCTGCACCGTCAATCCCGATGTTGAGCGCGACGAGGCCGGCTACGAGCCTGCCGCCGAGGCTAAGAACGTGCTGGTTGTGGGCGCTGGTCCTGCGGGCATGGAGGCAGCCTACATTGCTGCCAAGCGCGGCCACAACGTAGTGCTCGTGGATAAGCAGGACGAGCCGGGTGGCGAGATGCGCATCGCGGCCGTTCCGCCGGCAAAGCAGGAACTCACCCGCGTGATCAAGTATCAGTACCGTCGCCTGGCCGAGGTCGGCGTGAAGTGCGTATTTGGCACCGAGCTTACTGCCGAGGACATTCAGCGTGACTACGCGGGCTACGAGGTTGTCCTGGCTTATGGCGCCGAGCCCATCGCTCCGGCCTTTATGCAGGGCTTTAAGCAGGTTATGACAGCTGACGACCTGCTGGGTGGCAAGGCTTTCCCGGGCAAGAAGATTGTCATTGTGGGCGGCGGCACCGTCGGTTGCGAGACGGCCGACTACCTGGCCCCGCTGGTCAACGACCTGTCGCCGGCCAACCGCGATGTCACCGTCATCGAGATGACCAAGACGCTTGCCGCCAACGAGGGCGGTGCCGGTCGCGCGGTGCTCATCACGCGCATGCTCTCCAAGGGCGTTCGCGTGCTGACCGAGGCCAAGGTGACCGAGATCACCGAGGACACTATCAGCTACGAAAAGGACGGCGAGGTCCACACCATCACCGGTGCCGATACGCTGGTGCTTGCCATGGGCTATCGTCCCAATACCAAGCTGGCCGATGACCTTGCCGCTGCCGGCGTTGCCACCCACGTGCTGGGCGATGCCCAGAAGTGTGGCAACATCCGCGATGCCATCGGCGATGGCTACAAGGTTGCCTGCGAGCTCTAGTCAGCCCCTTTGCACCAATCGATTGCAAAAAGCGGCGGCTGCCCTGTGTGTTGGGCAGCCGCCGCTTGCGTTTTGCCAAAGAAAGATTATTGTCGGGCCCTAAATGCCTTTTGTTTCTGCTCCCTCCGCAATCATGTTGCGGTTGTACACCAGATGCAAATACATCGCGTCGTGCGCCGCGGTGGGGTTGCGCGCGGCGATGGCATCGGCCACGCCACGGTGGGTGCGGATGGTCTCCTCGACGAGCCTTTTTTGCCCGTTACGTCGATAAAGAGGGGAACGGATGCCTTGAGCACACCCATCAGACGGGCAACGACGAGGTTGCCGCCATCCCAGGGCGGCTTCATGGAGTAGCGCACGTACGCATCGAATTTCTCCTCTCATAGATGCGTGGCGCAAAGAGCCCCGAGTTCATACGAGCTCGGGGCTCTTTTCGTCTAGATTGGGGACGCATAGCCGGACGAAAGCGTGTTGCGTTTGGCGTAAAACCATACGAAAGTGCAATTTGCGTCTTATTTCCGAACGTAAAGCAGACGAAAACCGTTTACGTCTGCTTTAAATCCGTATGAAAACGGTTTTCGTCTTGCAGGGCAGTTGCCGTTTCTACAGTTCAACTTCCAGTTCGGCTTTGTGTTCGTAGAGGTAGCCGCGCATGTAGGGGATGGCAAATGAGACCTTGCCGTACGAAGGAGCCTCGATAATCGATTCTCTTAACAGGCGGCTGCGGACGGAGCTCACCTGTTGAGGCGTTTTGTTTAGGGCATCGGCAACCATGCTGGTCGAGCTCGTCTGCCCCAAAGACGCCATGCTCAGCAGATAAGCGATGCACGTGGGCGGAATGCGCTGCAGCGCGGGCTCAATCACCATGGCGCAGAAGCGTTCGCGTGCCGTTGCAATGCCACGCTCGGCTTCTTCTTCTCCAATAATCGCTGTATGTGCGCGTCTTGCCAACTGCCATGCGTAGTATCCAACGAGTTGGATCATGAAAGGATAGCCTTGCGTTGCCTCGGCAAGTTGGCCGGCAATACCTGGCTGCAACTCCATGCCAGACGCTTCAATGGTTTCCTCGAGGGAGTACGACACTTCGGTTACTGCCACAGCCTTCAGATCAAAGGGGAGGGCACGGCGCAAAAACGTAAGTGTCTTTCCGTTGATGATGCTTTCAATCATCGAAGGCAGCCCAGCAAAAACAAAGGCGATATCAAGGTCTTCGCCGATAACCTGCTGAATCGCAATGGAGAGCGTTCGGACCTCATCGAGCTCTGCGTCTTGAACCTCGTCGAGAGTGATGAGCAGGCCATTTCCATTCTTGGATATTGTCTGTCTCATGGCGTCGCGTAGCGATGGGCCGATTCGCTCAATATCTATGCTGCCGATGGATATGCCAGCTACGGTGGGCTCAAATCTGGCGTGTTTGGCCTGGAATTTGGGCTGCAGCTGTTCGAGAATGCGCTGGCAAAGTCCCTCGGTTGCGACCTCTTTTATGACCGTCCAGCCACGGCTTTGCGCCAAACGTGAGCACTCGTCAAGGAGGACCGTCTTGCCCGTTCCACGGACGCCGGCTATGCGCATTAGGCGCCCCGGGGCACCAGGCCCGTTGACGAGGCCCTCATTGAATTCTTCGAGCACATCTTCGCGGCCGATAATCGTGGGAGGTGTTTTACCTGCTGTGGGCTTAAAAGGGTTTGTTTGCATGTGAGCCACCTTTGCTCAAGATATAGCAAGATATAGCAAAGTATAGCAAGATATAGCAAAGTATAGTGAGATATAGCAACGTATAGCGCTGTTTGCTGGTTCTTACGGTGGTGCTATTTCCCGAATGCCGCGCGCACAAAGCGCTGGGCGAACAGCTTATTAGCGATGTTGATGACATGGCCCAAGAACAGCGCCGAGATGGCGGTGGTCACGCCAAAGCCGCCCAGGTTGTGCATGAGCGCGAGCGACAGAACGAGAGACACGGCGACATGCGAGCAGTCGAACACGACTTTTACGTCGCCAAAGCGGCGTTTAATCTTTTCGGCAATGACCTGCACCAGGCCGTCGGGCGCGTTGGGGACAACGCCCATGTTGACGACGAGACTTACGCCAAATGCAGTGACAGCGAGGGAGAGCAGCATGGTCTCAACCTGTATGGGGAGTGCTGCGGGATGCAGCGGGTTGACCGCCATGAAGAAGTCGGTGAAGCCGCCGATGAGCGTTGAGAAGCACAGCTCGAGCAGGATGCGCGGCTGGAACTCGCGTCGCAGGATGGTGAATTGTGCCACGATGTAGGCGACATAGGTAGCAGTGATCCAAAAGCCGAGCGTCTTGCCCGTGAGCATGGATAGGGTTGTGGCAAAGCACGTGAGCGCGGCGACGCCCAGGCCGGATGCCGTCTGGAGACTCATGCCGAGTGCTAGTACTGCAACGCCCGCCAGATACATCAGCATCCTGATGACGGTATGGAACCAATCGATCTTCTCGCCATTCATGATGATGAGCGGTCGCATGTTGCTACCCGTCCTTTCGGTTGTGTGAAAAAACTGACCCGGACCGGCAAAAGAGGGTTATCGGAGGCACTGCTGTTAAAGCAGAAAAGCCGGCCCCACGGTCAGTTGTCTAGGAAGTGTCTCGCTGTGCCGGAATGGGACTGAAGAGCCAGCGAGACGGGAGGAAAGCAAATGACATTGCGTGGGCAATAGGATGCCAAGATGGTAGGGTGCGTCTTAGCATCCTATTGCTCACGCTCGACGAAATCGGTTTCGTTTGAGCCTTAGTATACGCACGGGATTCTATTTGCAAAGAGAAAAACAATAAAAAGTGAACGTTCACCTAATCGTAACAACTCGTTGGCTGTATCATGGCGGTAGTCGATACGAAACCGATTTCGTATCGACTACGCATGCGTTGTATCTGTCCATTATCTGGTGGTGTAAACGAGGGGTTACGCCTGCCGCAAAAGCGGCATTCATCATTGTCCAGATCGAAAGGATCACCATGGAACAGCATACCGATTGCTCGTACTGCATGTGCGGGACCGACAACACGCTCGTCGATGCCTTTGGCATCCCCATGCTTGACCTGCCTGCCAGCAAGCTCATCTTGTTTAAGGAGCAGAGTCATAAGGGCCGCGTAATCGTGGCCTCCAAGCAGCACGTCGATGACATCTCCTGCATGTCCGAGGAAGACGCCGCCGCCTTTATGGCCGATGTCCGCCACGTCGCGGCAGCGCTGCACAAGGCGTTCAATCCCGACAAGATTAACTTTGGTGCCTACGGCGACACCATGCATCACCTGCACGTGCATATCGTCCCCAAGTACAAGGACGACCCGTTTGAGTTTGGCGACGTGTTTGCCATGAACCCCGGTCGCGTCACGCTCGAGTCGGCTCAGTACGACGAGATCGCCCAGGCAATTGTCGCCAACCTGTAAGCGAGTAAAAGCTGCTATTTCGAATAGAAGCACTTGGCTTCATTGCCAGTTAAAAGGAGCTTATCTATGAATGCAGGAGTTGTTTCACTCCTTTGGGTGCTGGTGGGCGTAGTCCTGCTGGTCGCCATGATCGTTAAGTTTAAAATCAACAGCATCATTGCGCTTATTCTTTCCGCCATTTTTATCGCCCTTGCCGACGGCATCTCTGTGGGCGACCTTGTCACCACCATGGAAGATGGACTGGGCGGAACGCTTAAGTCGCTTGCGCTGATCATTATCTTTGGCGCAGCCATCGGAAAACTGATGACCGATTCGGGTGCCTCGCAGCAGATTGCCGACACTATCGTTGACAAGCTCGGTATTAAGCTGCTGCCTGTTGCGCTTCTGATCATCGGCGTTATCTTTGGTATGAGCATGTTCTACGAGGTGGCGTTCCTTATCGTTACGCCGCTCGTTATCAGCATCGCCAAAGAGGCCGACATCCCCTATATGCGCCTGATTATCCCGGCTGTTTCTGGTACCACGATGGGCCATTCTCTTTTTCCGCCGCAGCCTGGTCCTATGGCGCTGGTGAGTGCCTTTGGTGCCGAGGTTCCGCCGGTCTACATCTTTGGTCTGATCGTCACGATTCCGACACTTATCTGCTCTGGTCTTTTGCTGTGCCATTTCATCCCCGGTCTCGATGACATGCCGCTTGGCAATGTTATGAAGCCGGCGGAGCGCAGGCCCGCGGACGAGCTTCCGCCGTTCTGGCTTTCCATTCTGGTGCCGCTGTTCCCGGCAATCATCATGATTGGGGCTTCGATTATCAAGAACACGGTGGGCGAGGGTTGCTTTGCATACGATCTTGCCAGCTGCATCGGTAGCGCAGATATCACTATGCTCATCACGATGATTCTTGCCATGGTTGCGTATGGTTATATGCGCGGCATGGATGGCGGAGAGATCTCTAGCTCTATGTCCGATGCTATCAAGGGCGTCGCGAACGTGCTGCTCGTTATCGGTGCCGGCGGCATCATGAAGCAGGTCATCATTACTTCTGGCGTTGGCGCGACGCTTGCCGACATGGTGAGCCTCATGCCGGTGTCGCCGCTGATTTTGGCTTGGGTGATCACGGTGGTCCTGCGCCTGCTCACCGGCCAGGGCACCGTCTCGGCCATCACCGCCGCCGGCGTCGTGGCGCCTATGGTTACGCAGTTTGGCATCAACCCGGTGCTTGCAGTACTGGTCTGCGCCTGCGCATCCAATACCATCACGCCTATGTATGACGGCGGCTACCTGCTGTTCCAGCAGTCGTTTGGCCTGTCGATGAAGGATACCTATAAGACATGGGGCCTGTTGGAGCTCGTCAACTCCGTTGTCGGCCTCATCATGGTTCTAATCCTGAGCCTGTTTATCTAGGCGAGAAACGCATAAGACAAGCGTGTCTCACCGCAAGCCCGCGGACAGTTGCCTATCAAACTGTCCGCGGGCCTTTGCTTTTTATACCAACGGCATGTCGCACCCGTCCCCCCCTCATAAGTTGCGGTGGAATAGTTCCTGTTTTTGCTGCTGAAGGCTTTGAACAGGAACTATTCCACCGCAACTTATGAGGGGGCGGGGGATGCGATAGTATTGCATGGTGGTATTCGATTAACCGAGGCTTCATCCGAGGGCTTTATGGAACAGCACCAGCATTATCAGAGCCTGCAAGATCAGGCATACAACGCACTGCGCTCTAAGATCATCTATGCCGAGCTCAAGCCCGGCACGCGCCTTTCGGCGATTGGTCTGGAAAAGGAGACGGGAATCGGGCGCACGCCCATTCGCGAGTCCTTTGTGCGCCTGCGTGAGCAGGAGCTAGTGGAAACGCGTCCCAAAAGCGGCACCTACGTCTCTAAGATCAGCATGGAACACGCCGAGAATGCCTGTTTCTTGCGCGAGAAACTCGAAAGAAGCGTGCTTATTAAATGCTGTTCGGCTGCCACATCCGAGCAAAAGCATCGGCTCGAGCAGATTCTTGCCGAGTCCGAATCGCTCGACCATAGCGAGACGCGTCGCTTCTTCGATCTGGACAACCTGTTCCATGAGACGTGTTTCGTGATTGCCGGCCGTCACATGCTGTGGGATTGGATGAAGAGCGTCAATACGCATTTTGAGCGATACAACTGGTTGCGTATGGTGTCGCAGGATCTGGATTGGGAGCCGATTCGTCGGCAGCATCGCCGGATTCTCGAGGCCATTAAAAAGGGCGATACCGACACGGCGAGCTATCTGGCAGAGACGCATTTGCATCTAATGCCCGAGGAGCAGGGTCCGGTTATTGCCTTGCATCCCGACTACTTTGAGCTGTCCAAAGACTCGGCCATCTAACTCGCCCTCTACATTAGTTGCGGTGAAATGGGGATTGTTTTGCGGCCCTGATGGCGTAAATAGTCCCTATTTCACCGCAAGTGCGAGGCGCTATTGGGGCACGAAAAGGCTGCGGCGTCGCTTGGGGGAAAAGACCGGAAGCAAGGGTCCATTCCTCCAGACGGCGCCGTAGCTGTTTTGGTGGCTTGGCTTTTGTCGAAGTGGCTCTGCTGGGCGTGGTCGCCAACCGAGCAGGAAAAGCGGTTCGGGGGCGTGTCGCTTCCGTCACGTTCTATCAGCATACAAGACGGTTTCGGTTCTTGTTCGTGACGGAAACGGCGCGCTTCCGAGCCGCTTTAAAAGAAAGGGGGCGAGGTCTAGGGCACGCCCCCTTTCACGATAGAGAGCTAAACCTAGCCGCGGACCTTCTTGACGACGTCCATGGCCTCGCGGGCAATCTGCTCGACCTTGGAGAAGTCGCCGTCGGCAAACAGGGCCGGCTTGACCATCCAGGTGCCACCGCAGGCGATGATGGCAGAGGAGCTCAGGTACTCCTCGACGTTGGCGGTGCTCACGCCGCCGGTGGGCATAAAGCGGTGACCAACAAACGGAGCGGCGAGGGCCTTGATGGTGTTTAGGCCGCCATACTGGGACGCGGGGAAGAACTTGGTGACCTTGAGGCCCAGGTTCTCGGCTGCGGTGACCTCGGAGGGAGTCACGGTGCCGGGAAGGACGGGCAGGTCGATGTCGATGCAGTGCTTCACGACGTTCTCGTTGTAACCCGGGGAGACGATGAACTTGGCACCGGCGGCGCGGGCCTGCTCAACCTGCTCGACGGTCAGGACAGTGCCGGCGCCAACGCACATCTCGGGCTCGGCCTCGGCCATGGCGGCGATGCACTCGGCGGCGCAGGCGGTGCGGAAGGTGACCTCGGCGGACTTCATGCCGGCTGCCATAAGGGCGTGGGCGAGCGGTGCGGCGTCCTCGACCTCATCGAGCACGACGACCGGCACGATGCCCAGGGACTCAAGCGTGGTGTAGAACTGATCGAACATGATGTTCCTTTCGATGTGAGGCGCGCGGGTGCGCGTAATTGCCAAAGAAGATTGGCCATGAGCCGGTTCCGGATTGGTTATCGGAGGCACTGCTTGGGTCACAAGCAATTTCGGAACCGGCTACGAGGCCAGTCGTGAAGGAATGCCAGACAAAACCGGAATGGGACTAAGTGGTTCTGCCTGGCCGGGGAAAGCGGGGAGCGAGCTGCAGGGGTATTGGTATGGGAAACTGCAGCTCGCGGAATGGGGAGCGAATTAACGGGCGACGCGGGTGCCACCGTCGGCGGCGTTTGCCACGGCGGCAATCTCGTCAGCAGTCACCAGGTTGGAATCGCCCTTGATGGTGAGCTTGAGGATCGAGGCCGCAATGGCGTAGTTGACGGCAGCCTGCGGGTCAAAGTCGTTGATGAGGGCATGGACGAGTCCTGCGTTGAAAGCATCACCGGCAGCAACGCCCTCGAGCACGTGCACATCGTGAGCGGGGGAGAACCAGTGCTCGCCGCTCTCGGCGTCAAAGAGCATGCCCATCCAGATGGAGCGTTCGACGCAGGAGATGTTGCGAACGACCGAGGCGACCTTTTTGCAGCCGTACTCGGCGCAGATCTGACGGGCCATCTCGACATAGGTGTCGCGCTCCTCGATGCCGTGGGCAAGGGAACCAGAGACGCAGGTCATGCCGAGGCCGGCAGGCGCATCCTCGTCGTTGGCGATGCAGATGTCGACGAGCGGCAGAAGCTCCTTCATGGTGGCCTGCGACTTCTCGGGCGACCACATCTTGCCGCGATAGTTCACGTCGCACACGGTGGTTATGCCCTTGGCGCGGCAGACGGCGAGCGCCTCCTTGCAGGCGGCGGCCATCTCATCGGAGACGGCGGGGGTCACGCCGGAGAAATAGAAGACATCGATGCCCTTGAGGATCTTGTCCCAGTCAAAGACGTCGCGCTTGGCCATGTTGATGGCGGAATACTTGCGGTCGTAGACGCAGCCGTTGCCGCGCTGCGAGGCGCCGACCTCAAACACATAGGAGCCAAGACGGTCGCCCTGACGCACGACGCGCGTGGTGTCGACGCCGTAGGCCTTCAGCGAGCGCAGCGCGCACTCGCCCAGACGGTTGGCCGGGACAACGGAGACGTAAGCGGCCTTGTCGCCTTGGTAAGCCAGGGAAAGCGCGGTGTTTGCCTCGGCGCCGCCGTAGCGGACATCAAACTCGGTCGCCTGCTCAATGCGCAGATGGTCTTTGGGCGAGAGCCTCATCATGATCTCGCCGAAGGTAAGAACCGTTTTATCCATGGTCGTGCAGCTCCTTCTTGCTCGTGCGTACACCTTTGATATGGCGTTGGCACGGAGGTGCCAAGACGGTAGGGTACATCTTTGCACCACCGTGCCAACGCTTGCCGAAATCGGTTTACGAAATCGGTTTCGTTTCGAGTTGTAGTATACTCACCTACAGCGTTTTGCAACCGGCATTTTTAAAAAATGCCTAAAATGGCTCAGACTGCTGACAATTGGGAAACGGGGTGCGCTATGGCGCAGATGAGGATTAAGGACATTGCCGCCGAGGCGGGCGTGAGTCCGGCCACGGTCTCGCGCTATCTCAACAACCGCCCCGGGCAAATGACCGAGGAAACCCGTGCTCGCATCGCGGCGGTTATCGAGCGCACCGGCTATCGCCCGCGTGCCGCTGCGCGCAATCTGCGCAGCTCGCGCACCAACCTCATCGGCGTGATCCTGGCCGACATCGCCAACCCGTTCTCGAGCGCCATGCTCGAAGGGCTTTCCGCCAGCGCCGCCGCGCGCGGCTGCTCGCTCATGACGGCCATTAGCGGCAACGACCCCGCTAAGGAAGCAGAGTCGCTCACCAGGCTCATCGATGCCGGCGTGGACGGCTTGGTCGTCAACACCTGCGGAGGTAATGACGAGGCGATTGCCGCGGCAGCGGGACGTCTGCCCGTTGTGCTGCTCGACCGCGATGTTGCCGACGGCGGTGTCGATCTGGTGACATCTAACAACCGTGAGCTAGTCGCCGGCTTGGTAGACGCCTTGGCCGCTGCGGGCAGCGAGCGTCTGTGCCTGCTCACCGAGGCAAGCGACGATAGCCCCGTGCGTCGAGAGCGCGCCGAGGCCTTTACCGACGAGCTTTCACGCCGCGGACTTGCGGGCGAGGTTGTCACCCTGGCCGACGGTGGCGCCACGGGCATCGGTCGCTTGGACGAGACCATGCGTGACTATGCCGGCAAAAAGCTCGGCCTCATTGCCGTCAACGGCCTGGTCTTCCTGCGTCTGACCGAGGCGCTGGCGCAGATTGGTCCCTCGCTGCCGGCGGGGCTCAAAATCGCGACGTTTGACGACTACCCCTGGAACCACGTGCTCTTTGGCGGTGTGACCACGGCCGCGCAGGACACCCTTACCATTGCCGAGCGCGTAGTCGAGCGTCTATCCGAGCGCATCGACGTCGTTACCACTACGGTGGGCGATGCCGCAAAGCTCGCCCCCAAGCGCATCGAGGTTCCTGGTCACATTGAACACCGCGCTTCGACTTCGCGCTAGCCGCTCGTTCGCAACGGCCTGTTCGCGCACGTTTTTTGAGCGCTTGATACGCTTTAACCCTGCGGAAACATTTTTCTGCGATAGTATCTGCGATATAGATCAGTCGAAACCCGCCCGAAAGAAAGGGGAGCGACATGAACCAGCAGAACATCGATTACGTACTCCGCTCCGTAGAGCAGCGTGACATCCGCTTTGTGCGTCTGTGGTTTGTCGACATTCTCGGCCGCCTCAAGAACTTTGCCATTAGCCCCGAGGACCTCGAGGTCGCTTTTGAGGAGGGTATTGGCTTTGACGGCTCCGCCATCGAGGGCTTTGCCACGCCTGAGGAAGCCGACATGCTCGCATTCCCCGATGCTTCGACCTTCCAGATCCTGCCGTGGCGCCCGAGCCATAACGGCGTTGCCCGCGTGTTCTGCGACGTGTGCACTCCCGATCGCAAGCCGTTTGCCGGCGACCCGCGCGATGCGTTGCGCCGCATGTTCTACAAGGCCGAGAAGGCCGGCTATCTGCTCAACGTGGGCGCCGAGCTGGAGTACTACTACTTCCCCGACGAGCACACCCCCGAGCCGCTCGACAACGTGGGCTACTTCGATCTTTCGGTGAGCGACGCCGCCCGCGACCTGCGTCGCAACACGGTCCTCACGCTCGAGAAGATGTCCGTGCCCGTGGAGTACACCTTCCACGCCGCCGGCCGCTCGCAACACGGCATGAGCCTGCGCCACGCCGAGGCCCTGAGTATGTCCGACGCCATCACCACGGCCAAACTCATCATTAAGCAGCAGGCCTACGAGAGCGGTTGCCATGCCTCCTTTATGCCCAAGCCGTTGGCGGGCGAGGACGGCAGCGCCATGTTTTTGCATCAGTCGCTGTTCGACCACGACGGCAACAACGTCTTTTGGGGCGAGGATGACGAGAAGTACCACCTCTCCGATATCGCCAAGCACTACATGGCCGGCATCCTGGCGCACGCGCGCGAGATTAGCGCCATCACCAACCCCACGGTCAACTCGTACAAGCGCATCACCACGGGCGGCGACTCCGTGCCACAGTACGCCACGTGGGGCCTGCGCAACCGCGCGAGCATGGTCCGCATCCCGGTCTACAAGCCTGGCAAGCAGCTGTCCACGCGCATCGAGCTGCGCAGTCCCGATCCCATGGCCAATCCGTACCTGGTCAACGCCGTCACGCTGGCGGCTGGTCTGGACGGCATCGAGCGCAAGCTGGAACTCCCGCCCGAGGCAACGGCCGAGACGCTCAAGCTTACCGACCGTCAGATGCTCGAGGCCGGTTACACGCCGCTGCCGCGCTCGCTCAAAGAGGCGCTCGACGTGTTTGAGGACTCGCAGTTTATGAAGGATGCCCTCGGCGAGCACATCCACGGCTTCTTCCTCAAAAAGAAGCGCGACGAGTGGCATAAGTTTGAGTCCACGATCACCGAGTGGGAGATCAAGCACTACCTGGCGAACTCCTAATCGCGCTGGCTTGTTCCAGTACGATTGAGCTCATTTCTTTGGAGGCCGATATGTCCGAAAAGAGTGCCCTGTTCATGGCGCGCACGACGCGCTTCTACGAGTTTGCCCGCAGCTTGACGACCACCCTGGGTGTCGAGGTGAGCCTGGCCACCCCCGATTCGCCAACTGCGGCGCACGACTTTGACCTGCTGATTCTCGACTCCGACGGCATCCGCAGCGACCGCATCGATCAGATTGCCAAGTGGCTTGACGATCGCGGTGGCGTCCCCATGTTGGTGATCGTCGACGACGAGGCGCTCGGCACCCTGCGCCTGCCGAATCACGCGCATGCCGACTTTGTATGCCCCACGGCGACGCCCAACGAGCTCAAGGCTCGTGCACAGCGCCTGATGGGCGAGGAGGAGACCGTCGCCGCCGACGATGTGCTCAACATCGACAACCTCGAGATTAACCTGGCTACCTACCAGGTGACGCTCGATAACGAGCCCATCGACCTGACGCTGATGGAGTACTCGCTGCTGAGCTTTTTGGCGACGCATCCCAACCGTGCCTACAGCCGCGAGGTGTTGCTGCACCGCGTGTGGGGCTTTGAGTACTGCGGCGGCACGCGCACCGTCGACGTGCACATTCGACGCATCCGCTCCAAGGTGGGCCCGCAGATCGCGGCACACATCACCACCGTCCGCGGCGTGGGCTATCTGTTTAAGGACTAGATTTCCACCATAAAGGGGACAGGCACCTTTGTGGTGGTTTTGCCGCATGCGTGGGTTCCTTTCGGGTCCGCAACAGAACTTAAGCCTTCCTAAAAGATTGCGTTCTCATACACGTGCACCCGCATATTGGGGTACAACTCAACGTGAACAATGATGGCCCGCCACGTGTTTGGCGGGCCTTTGGTTATTTGACGAAAGGATCGCAGCTATGAGCGAGAACGATTCCCAGCGCCCTCAGGATCCGGGTAATGCCGGCGAGACTCAGCAGCAGCCGCGCGTACAGGTGGAGTCGACGCCTGCCGACAGCAACATTCCCTACGTTCAGGCCTACGACACGCAGACCGGCAAGCCGCTGGGCGGCCAACAGGTCGTGAACAAGCACACGGTGGTCAAGACCAAGACCAAAAAGCTGCCGATCTTTATTACGGCACTCGCCGGTTGTGCCTGCGGCGCCCTGCTGGTCATTGCGCTCATTATGAGCGGCACGCTCGATATCGGCGGCGGCAGGAACGCCGTGACGGCGGGTGCTTCGGGTTCATCGACGCAAAAGATCACCATCGACTCCGAGGACACCACGCTGGCCGAGGCCGTCTCTGCCAAGGCCCTGCCCTCTGTCGTTTCCATTACCGCCACTTCGAGCGGCAGCCAAAATGGCTCGCTTTCGCAGTCTGCCGACGAGTCGGATGGTTCGGGCAGCGTCGGTTCGGGCGTTGTGCTCGATACCGAGGGTCACATCCTCACCAACAACCATGTGGTCGATGGCTATGACCAGTACGTGGTTACCATGGATGACGGCACCACCTATGAGGCCGAGTTCGTGGGCGACGACGCCTCGAGCGACCTGGCCGTCATCAAGCTCAAGGATGCTGACGCCTCCAAGCTCACGCCGATCGAGATTGGTGATTCCTCCAAGCTCAACGTGGGCGAGTGGGTCATGGCGATTGGCTCGCCGTTCGGCAACGAGCAGTCTGTCTCCACGGGTATTGTGTCGGCGCTGTATCGCTCCACGGCCATGAGCTCTACCAGCGGTAACACCATCTACGCCAACATGATCCAGACCGATGCCGCCATCAACCCGGGCAATTCCGGCGGCGCGCTCGTCAACGACAATGGCGAGCTGGTGGGTATCAACTCGCTCATCGAGAGCTACTCGGGCTCCAGCTCTGGCGTGGGTTTTGCCATTCCGGTTAACTACGCCAAGAACATTGCCGACCAGATTATCGACGGCAAGACGCCGGTGCATCCATACATGGGCGCTACGCTTTCGAGCGTCAATGCGCTCAACGCCCGCACCAACAAGCTGAGCACCGATAGCGGCGCGTATGTGGCAAGCGTCGTCGAGGACGGTCCTGCCGCCAAGGCTGGCATCCAAGAGGGCGATGTCATTACTAAGCTGGGCGACGATGAGATTACGAGCGCCGATGGCCTGATCATCGCGCTGCGCAGCCACGAGGTGGGCGAGAAGGTCGAGATTACGCTCATGCGCGGCAAGGACGAGAAGAAGGTCACGGTTGAGCTGGGCTCCGACGAGGAGCTGCAGAACCAGCAGCAGGACGACAGTTCGACCGACACCGGCAACGGCGGTATTACCGACGAGCAGCTGCGCCAGTACCTGGAGGAGCTACTAGGCCAGCAGGGCCAGGGTCAGGGCTACGGCCAGGGTTACTAACGAGCCGTATCGCACATACCGATGCCAGAGGGGGCCGTCCCATCAATGTGGGACAGCCCCCTCTTTTCTCATTGATCCGTTGGGAACGGAGGAAAACGGATCATTTAGAACTGGCAAGGGCATGGTTTGATCGCGCGATCCACCCCGGCCTGGTGGCTGCCGATTCGGTGCGGTTCGAAAGGGCTATTCGGCGCCATAGTGACCGGTGGTACTCTAGTAACCGTTTGAAATCGAGCGAAGGAGTGCCGCTATGGAGCAATCGAGCCTGTTTGGTGACGGTGTGGACATCGATACCGAAACGCCCGCGAGTGCGGATGTCGCTGCACCGGCCGATGCCCGTGCCCAGGCGGCAGCGCGTGCGGCCGAGCTGCGCCACGAGCTCGATTACCACGCCTATCGCTACTACATGCTCGACGCGCCCGAGATCACAGACGCCGCCTTTGACAAAATGCTCGTTGAGCTGCAGGAAATCGAGGCCACCTACCCCGACCTGGTGACGCCCGACAGCTATACCCAGCGCGTGGGCGGCTACGTGAGCGAGCAGTTTACGCCGGTCACGCACATGGCGCGCATGTATTCCATGGACGATGCCATGGATTTGGATGAACTTGACGCGTGGCTCCAGCGCACCGAGGATGCGCTCGGTGCCGGTAGCGTCACCTATACCTGCGAGCTTAAGATCGACGGTCTGGGCGTCGCGCTTACCTATCAAAACGGCACTTTTGTGCGCGCCGCCACGCGCGGCGACGGCACCACGGGCGAGGACGTGTCGCTCAACGTGCGTACCATCAAGGATGTGCCCATGCACCTGTCCGAAGCGGCGCTCGCCCACATGGGCGCCGACCGCGAGCGTACCATCGAAGTGCGCGGTGAGGTTTACATGCCCAAGGGCAGCTTTGTTCGCCTGAATGAAGAGGCCGATGCCGAGGGGCGCGACCCCTTCGCCAACCCGCGTAACGCCGCCGCCGGCAGTCTGCGTCAAAAGGATCCCAAGGTCACGGCGCGCCGCGACCTGGCCACCTTTATCTATGCCATCGCCGATACCGACCCGCTGCACGTCCACAGCCAGCGTGAGTTCCTCGATTGGCTGCGCAGCGCCGGTTTTAGTGTCAACCCCAACGTGGCACGCTGCGCCACACCCGCCGAGGTCCACGAGTTCTGTGCCCAGGCGCTTGAGCACCGCGGTGACCTGGACTACGACATCGACGGCGTGGTCGTAAAGGTCGATAGCTTCCAGCAGCAGCTCGACCTGGGCTTTACCGCCCGCGCGCCGCGCTGGGCCATTGCCTTTAAGTTCCCGCCCGAGGAAAAGCGGACCGTCCTGCGCGAAATTCGCATCCAGGTGGGTCGCACCGGTGTGCTCACGCCGGTCGCCGAGTTCGACCCGGTGACGGTCGCCGGCTCCACCATCGCGCGCGCCACGCTGCACAACATCGACGAGATCCGTCGCAAAAACGTGCGCGAGGGCGATACCATCATCGTGCACAAGGCGGGCGACGTAATCCCCGAGGTTGTGGGCCCGGTGCTCGATAAACGCCCGGCCGAGTCGGTCGACTGGTCCATGCCCGAGGTTTGCCCCGTGTGCGGTAGCCCCGTGGTCCACGAGGATGGCGAGGTTGCCTACCGCTGCGTCTCCATCGATTGCCCCGCACAGCTCAAGGAGCGCCTGCTCCACTGGGTGAGCCGCGGCTGCATGGACGTCGACGGCCTGGGCGACGAGATCGTCGACAAGATGATCGCCGCCGGCCTGATCCACGATGTCGCGGACTTCTACCAGCTCACGGTCGACGACATCGCAGGCCTGGACACGGGGCGCACCTATGCTAGCTCCAACAGCAAAAAAGGCGTCAAGAAGGGCGATCCCATCCCGGTGGGCCTCAAGACGGCCGAGAAAATCATCGCCGAGCTCAACAAGTCCAAGAGCCAGCCGCTCGGTCGCGTGCTGTTTGCCCTGGGTATCCGCCACGTGGGCAAGAGCGTGGGCGAGGTCATCGCTGAGCGATTCCTGTCGATTGACAAGCTCATTTTGGCGAGCGAAGAGGACATCGCCGAGTGCGAGGGCATCGGTCCCAAGATTGCGGCGAGCGTCAAGCAGTTCCTGGCCGTGCCCGAGAACCTTGCCGTGTTGGAACGTCTGCGCCAGGCGGGCCTTTCGCTCGAGGTCGACTTGGGCGCTGCGCACGCGCAAGCCGCAGCCGACGCTGGCGTGGCGGGCGAGCTCGCCGACGCACAGCCACTCGCGGGTCTGACCTTCGTGCTGACAGGCACGCTCGTCAACCGCACCCGCGACGAGGCGGGCGCGGCGCTCAAGGTGCTTGGTGCCAAGGTCTCGGGCAGTGTTTCAAAGAAGACGAGCTGTCTGGTCGCCGGCCCCAAAGCGGGCTCCAAGCTCACCAAGGCCGAGCAGTTGGGCGTACCCGTGCTGGACGAGGACGCACTCGAGCAGATCTTGGCTACCGGTGAGGTGCCCCAGGCTTAGCGCATCGATAGCCTAATTGAAGAACCGCCCGGAAAGCATGATGCCTTTCGAGCGGTTCTTATTTGGACGGGGCAACGGGCACCGTGATCTGCGTCACGTAGGTTGTGGGGTCGTCGCTGATGATGTCGTCGATCAGGGCAATCTCGCGCGATGGACCGGCGGGTGTCAGGCCGTGCTCGCGCATATAGCCGAGCAGCTGCTCGTAGCGTGGGGCTGCTTGCCCATGTGTGCCGCGAAAGCTAATGGTCAGGCAGCGTGCGGCGGGTCGCTTCTCGACGCCGCCCACGTAGTCATCGGTGTCATCGAGCAGCATAAAGACCTCGTCGTAGCCGTCAAAGTCGCCGGCGGCGAGGCGCACGGCGCTAATCCCGACGCCTAAGTTGCCCAGAAAGACAAAGGTCTCGTGCTGGCCCTTCTGCAGCTGACGAATCTGCCACTCCAGCGCATAGGCGTCGGTAGGCTTGACGCGTTCGCGCAATACGGCGCAGCGAAGCTCGGGCGCATCGATTGTGCAAATGGTATCGAGCTCGGTGTTCAGGGCATCGTGCAGCAGGGCAAGCCGGTTGTCGATCTTGCGCGACACGCGCTCCAGCTCGCGGCGCTTGCGCTCGATGAGCTCCTGCTGCTGCGCCAACTGCCGCTGCATGAGGTCCACATCGCGCGTGGTCACAAACTCACGGATTTGTGCGAGCGGCAAGTCGAGAACACGCAGGTGACTGATGGTGTTGAGGGTGGAGAGCTGCCGCGATCCGTAGTAGCGGTATCCACTTGCCGGATCGATGTGCGCCGGATCCAGCAAGCCCATCTGCTCGTAATGACGTAGCGTGCCCACGCTCAGGTTAAACAGGCGCGCAACCTCGCCAATGCGGAGCAGGCCCTCAGTATGTTCACTTGGCGTGTCGGTCACAGGACCGCTCCTTTCGGTAAAAAGCAGGGGAGGGGCGTCAGACTCGCGTTGCCCCGCTACGCTACCAACTTGTCAAAAGCCCCGCGCCGGTTGAGCACGGTAAACGCGACAACACAGATGACTGCTGACAAAATCGACCCGCACGGCGAGGCGATACCCATGGGAAACAGCGTATCGGAATAGGCGTTCGACAGCAGCCACGCGCCCGGCACGCGAATGAGTGCCACGGCCAGCACGTTGTGCGCAAAGCCGATGTAGCTCTTGCCGTATGCAGCGAAAAAGCCGCTAAAGCAAATGTGGATGCCGGCAAAGATTGCATCGAAAATATAACTGTGCATATAGCCGGTACCGGCGGCGACCACCGCGGCGTCCTTGGCAAAAAAGCCGATAAACGCCGGCGCCACCAGCCACATCAGCGCCGTGATCAGGCAGCCGTACACCACCGAGATCGTCATGGCGTCCTTGAGCACCTGACGCGCGCGATCGCCCTTGCCCGCGCCGGCATTTTGCGCCGTGAGCGCGCTGACGGTGGCGCCCATGGAGCTCGGCACAATGAACAAAAAGCTGATCATCTTCTCGACCAGGCCCACGGCGGCGGCGTCGACGAGCCCTCGGTGGTTGGCGATGACGGTGATAAACATAAACGCCACCTGGATACAGCCGTCCTGCACGGCCACGGGCACGCCGATCTTAAGAATGCTGCCGAGCACCTCGGGCTGGGGGCGCAGGTCGCTGCGCTTAACGTGGATGTTCGTGCGGCGGCTCTTGAGCCACACGAGCGCGAGGACAACGCTGGCCGTCTGGGCGGTTACCGTGCCGAGCGCCGCACCCACGGGGCCGAGCCCCATGTGTCCGATAAACAGAAAGTCGAGCGCGATGTTGATGATGCATGCCACGCCAATCACGTACATGGGCGAGCGCGAATCGCCCAGCCCGCGAAAGATGGCCGAAAGAATGTTGTACGCGGCGATAAACGGAATGCCGACAAAGCAGATACGCAGGTAGGCGGCGGTTCCTTCGATCGCCTCGGCCGGCGTGCCAATGAGCGCCACGATTTGCGGGCATAGTGCAAACAAGATGACGGCCAGTACCACCGAGACGCCCATAAAGAGCGTGATGGTGTTGCCGATGGCGGTCTCGGCACGGTCGAAGCGACGCGAGCCCACGGCGTGGCCGACAATAACCGTCGTTCCCATGGCCAGGCCCACAAGCGTCACGGTAATGATATAGAGCGTCTGCGCGCCATTGCCCACGGCGGTGATGCCGGCGGCGCCGCTGAACTGCCCCATCATGTACAGATCGGCCATGCCGTAGAGCATCTGCAAAAAGTACGAGAGCATATAGGGCAGGGCAAAGACCGCGATGGTCTTGAGGACATTGCCGCGTGTGAGGTCGTGTTCCATGGGCGGGGCTTTCTGGCTTGGTTCGTTTAGCTACCAGTGTAGTGAAAACCCTATAACTATTGTAGAGTCAAGGTTTTTGTTGGGTGCCGGGAGAAAAAAGTCACGCTCCAAGCACGATGCTTTGACCCCTCCATGCTCCTCACCTCGCCTCAAACCATCACAACATTCGATGTTTTTTGCCAAAATCGGGAAAAGCATCGAATGTTGTGATGGTTTTTCTACCACTCGATCGGGTGGAATCGCTTTCTTGCGCGCGAAGGTGTGCGGACCCGTGGGCAGGGGAATAAGGTTGGTTATCCGACTTCATTGGAGGGCTCATGGACCTGCCGATCGTCCTGTCCCATAAGACTGCCTGGCTGTACCACAACGTGGCGCGCCCGTCCGAGCCGCTCTCGCGAGCAAGCAGTCTATACGATGAGGACTCGCTTGCTAACGAGGCGGAACCGGCCGCGAGCCTGCCCAAATTGGGACTCGATGCCAAAGGGCTGAGGGCTTCAACGGCAGTTGGGATCGTTGCTGACTATCTGGTTTCTCTTGGTATTCCACGAGAAGAGCTCGATCATATCGACACGCTCGTCAACTTCGATTTTGAGCGCTCGACGCCGGCTGGATTTAGGTGCCACGTGTTTGGGGCGCCGGTACCTCCAGGCCATCTTATTGAGGTGGCAGAGGACCTTCTGGTGGTTGATGAGGCCATGTGCTTTGTCCAAGCGGGTTCGTGGATGAGCGAGCCCGAGCAGCTGGAATATGGTTACGAAATCTGTGCCCGATACCATTTGAATCATCTGTCGACAGGCGATTATATCGAGATGGGGCAGAGGTATACCGTTGCCGATTTGATTGCCTATTGCAATGAGAACCGCTCTCGTCAGGGGGCCATACGCGCGGCCGCTGTGCTCAAACGTGTGCACGATGGCGCGCGGTCGCCCATGGAGACGGCCACCGCAATCATGGTCGTAGCAAAACGTTCCCAGGGAGGGCTGGGATACACCAAGATCGAGCTCAACCATCGGGTCGATGTTCCCAACGAGTTCAAGTGTCTCGCAAAGGCCGGGTATTTCGAGATTGACGTATATGCGCCTGCGAGCGGTACGGGGATTGAATACAACGGCTCGGACCATCTTGATAAACAGCGCAGCGCGTCGGATGCGGAGCGTATGACCGTACTGAGCGCGCTGGGCTTTAGGATGATCGTCCTCACCGGGACTCAGTTTGCCCATCAGCTGCAATTGCACCGGGCGATGAACGCCATTGCGCTCGCTATGGGCCTCAAGTGCGACCGAAGCGAAGCGTTCCAAAAGCGGCAGAACGACCTTCGAGAATTCGTGATTCGCCACTGGGACGGCGGCCTCTAGGGGCGCTTTGGTCTTTCTACGGGGTGCCGTGGGCAGGCAAACCATCACAACATTCGACGTTTTTTGCCAAAAACGGGAAAAGCATCGAATGTTGTGATGGTCTGTGTGTTGAGGATGGGCTTGGGAAGTCCGTTTTGCTCGAAGCGACCTGTCCTGTCGTACGGGTGTCGGCATGATTCTCTCGTGGGGTATTATGTTTTCCGAAGAATAAAACGCCGCGTGAGGGGAGGGCTGCGTGGACGGGCACGTGCAACATGACGGCTTTGGCCGCGATATCAACTACCTGCGCATTGCCGTTACCGACAAGTGCAATTTCCGCTGCATTTACTGCATGCCGGCCGATGGCGTGGCGCCCCGTGCACACGACGAGCTACTCAGCGCCGAGGAAATCGCCCGCTTTGTGCGCTTGGTGGCGGGGGAGGGCATTCGCCGCGTACGCCTGACGGGCGGCGAGCCGCTGGTCAGCCGCCGTATCATCCCGCTCATTCGCGACATCCGCGCGATTCCGCGGATCGAGGACATCTCGCTCACCACCAACGGAGCCCTGCTGCCCAAGCTGGCGCCGCAGCTCAAGGACGCGGGGCTTAACCGCGTCAACATTTCGCTCGACACGCTCGACCCTACGCTCTTTGGAAAGATCACGCGCCTGGGTCGACTCGAGCAGACCATGGCTGGCATCGACGCGGCGCTGGCTTGGGGCTTTGAGCCCGTTAAGGTCAACTGCGTTGTTGTGCGCCGGCTCAACCAGGATGTGGCGGCCCTCGCACGACTGACCGTCGACCGCCCCATCCACCTGCGCTTTATCGAATACATGCCCATCGGCGACGAGCGCACGAGCTCGCATTGCGCCGTGGACCCTCACGCACCCACGCTCAACCCCGAGTTGTGGGATGCGAGCGACAGCGTGCCGAGCGACGAGCTGCGGGCGCGCGTCAATGCCGGGGCCGCCGCGATGGGTCTGGGCGAGCTCGAACCGCTTGACATCACCGACGCTCCTGCCGGCGCGGGCCCCGCGCGCTATTGGCGCTTTCCGGGCGCGGCGGGAACGGTCGGCTTCATCAGCGCCATGTCCAACCATTTTTGCGCGAGCTGCAACCGCCTGCGCCTGACGGCCGATGGCAACGTGCGTCCGTGCCTGTTCAGCGATGCCGAGTATTCGGTGCGCGAGGCGTTGCGCCGTGGTGATGATATGCAGGTACTTTCGATTTGGCGCGATGCCGTGGCCCACAAACCGCAGGAACACGCGATAATTGAGGGCACGCAACGATTTATGTCCCAAATCGGAGGATGATCATATGGCCAAGAGCAGGTACGCCGATGCCACCAAGGCCGCTCGCAGGGCCGCGATGTCTGCCCATAAAGCCACGGCTGCTGCCAGCAACACCGCTGGGTCCGCGGCGGTACAGCCGTCCGCCGGCACTGCTGCCGAGCCCGCCCGCGACGCCCGCCGCGACGAGCTGACGCACGTGGATGCCAAGGGCGAGGTGCGCATGGTCGACGTGTCCGACAAGGCCGAGACCCATCGCATTGCCATCGCCGAGGGCACGATTCTTATGCACCCCGAGACGCAGGCCATGGTGCTGCAGGATGGCGCTAAAAAGGGCGACGTGCTCGCTTGCGCACGCGTTGCGGGCATCATGGCCATCAAACGCACGAGTGACATCATCCCCATGTGTCATCCGTTGCTCATTACCAAGAGTAAGTGCGATATCGAGCCTATCGCGCCGGTGGGGACGCCTGCCGAGGACGTGACCGAGGGCTGGGCGCCGGCGCGCGCAGACGGGCAAGTTGGCTTTCACGTACTGGTTACGGCTGGCGTGACGGGCAAGACGGGTATTGAGATGGAGGCCCTGACCGGCGCGAGTGCCGCGTGCTTAACGATCTATGACATGTGCAAGGCCGTCGATCGTGGCATGGAGATCGTCGACGTTCGCCTGCTGCACAAGGAAGGCGGCCGCTCGGGTGTGTGGGACCGCGCCGAGCGCCAGGCCGCTGCTGTTGAGGCTGTGGGGGCCGCGGGCGACGCACCCGCGAGCGCACCCGTCGCCGTCGCACCCGCAGCTCCCACTCCAGCCGTCCCTGCGATCGCGTTTATCGGCTACCAAAACTCGGGCAAGACCACGCTCGTCGAGAAGGTTATCGCCGAGCTCACCCGCCGCGGCCTGCGCGTGGGCTCGCTCAAGCATCATGGGCATCACGGCTTTGATATCGATGTGCCCGCTAAGGACACCTGGCGCCATCACCAGGCCGGATCCAAGCACGTGGGCCTCATCTGCGCCACGCGCTGGGCGGAGTACGCCGACACACGCGAGGAGGACGAGATGCCCGCGCGCGAGCTGCTGTCGCGCTACAACGATGTCGACGTGGTGATCATTGAGGGCTACAAGACCGAGGGTTTCGACAACATCGTGGTCGCGCGCTCCGGTGTCGACCGTCTGCGTGGCAAGAGCTCGCTCGACCTGGTCGACGGTCACACGCTGGCCCTTGCCTGCAACGAAGCCCTGGCGCGTCAGGCCTTCGACGCCGGCTTCGCGACCCGAGCCATCAACATCAATGACGCCCGAGCCATCTGCGATCTCATCCAAGACCACCTTTAAGGCTTGACGCTGCGCCGGCCCCAAGCACTCCATCTCGTCCCTCAAGCCGTCGCTCGCGTACCAAAGTACGCGTCGCTCCTCTTTCGGGGCGACCTGGGGCACTTGGAACCGGCTCGCTGCGCTGCCATAACATGCCAAAAAGGGACAGGTTTGTTTTGGCAGGTTTTATCTGGGCAAACGTCATTTCCACCACAAAGGGGCCAGGCACCTTTGTGGTGGTTTTTCCTTTGGTAGATGGTTGGGACATGCCTTACAATCTACCAAGTAGTTCATGACGGGCGAAAAACGGAGAGAAGGGGCTTGATGCGTCCTTAATGTTTCATGCGGATAGATTGATTTGACAGACGGTGGCGAATACCCACCGCCCGTATTCGTATGAAACAAGGAGTCTCCATGCTCGCATCTCTTCTCTCAAAACCTCAACCTTCGCTGTCCATGCAGGCCAAGCGCCTGGCAGCGATGCGCTTTCTCATCTACACCGGGTTTCAGACCAGCTACTTTATCGGCGTCATCGGAACGCTTACCTATGCGGACGATGCCTCGGTCGTCGCGACATCGCTGGCCGTCCTGTTCATGAACGTTTTCGTGATCCTGGGATCCTTTGCGGGCGGCGCTGCGCTCGACGCATGGGGTCCGCGCCGCCATTTCTTGCTGAGCATCGTCGGCACGCTCGCAACTGGCACGGCAATCATCGCCTTTGGTAGCGCGACCGGCGTCGTCCTGCTCGGCGCGGTGTTTCTGGGCTTTACGATGGGATTCGCCCAGCCCATCGCCACATCCTATCCGGCCTACCTCACCGACGACCCCGTCGAGCTCAAAGACATCAACTCCGCCATCGCCATGTTTTCAAACGTGAGCATCATTGTTGGCCCCATGCTGGGCGGCTTTGTCGCGGCGGCTGCGTCGTCGCGCGCGGTCTTCGTGCTCATGATGCTCTCTACTGTGTTGGCGTTCGTCGTCGGTTGGGGCTTTAGGCCGCAGACCAGCCATGTCGCCGGGCATGCGGATGCCGATTCGACAGAGGAAGGGGAGCGTGCGGGACGAAGCTCCAACCCTAGCACGTCCGCCCGCACCACCTTCGCAGCCAGCATCAAGACGGTCTTCACCAACAGCGTCCTCGCGCTACTTTTCTGCATCATTTTTCTTTCGAACTTTGGCTACGGAGCCTTCGATCCGCTGGAGTCGTTCTTCTACCGCGATGTCCTGCATGTCGGCGTTGAGTGGATGGGCTGGCTTTCGTCGGCCTCGGGTGTGGGCGCGGTGCTGGGTGCCGTGCTCGCGCTCCGCTTGCCGCCGCACCTGGTCAACCTTAAAACGCTGCTCGTGGCGCTTATGTCTGTAGGCCTGGGAAGTCTGCTCTATGTGGGGACGCCGTACGTGGGCGTAGCCCTTGTCGGCCAGATTGTCCTTGGCGTGGCCTGGGGCGTCGTCAACCCGCTCCACAACACGATCGTGCAAACGACGGCTCCGCTCGAGCAGCTCGGTCGTGTGAACTCGGTCATGGGCTTTGGCAATATGTTTGCCGGCGTGGCCCCGCTGGCGATTGCCCCGTGGCTGGCGGCGACGTTTGGCGTGCAGCAGACGCTCATCGGAGCAGGCATGGTCGTGACGGCAGTCCCCGCGGCGTTGCTGCCGTTTGGGCGCAATCACTTGGATCGTGCCGTAAAGCGGTAAGAAACAGGTAAGAAACCATCACAACATTCGATGAAAAGTGCGATTTTGCCGAAAAACATCGAATGTTGTGATGGTTTGGCCCGCAAACGTCACTTCCACCACAAAGGGGCCAGGCACCTTTGTGGTGGTTTTGCACCAAAGCGCCCCGTGCGCGCCTTGGTATACCATGTACGCCGTTCACGAATACACCCCACACCGCCGCACGACCCAGAAAGGCCCCCATGGACACCACCTTCAGCCACATCAAAGCCGTGTTCTGCGATATCGACGGCACGCTGCTCACGAGCCAGCACACGGTGTCCCCGCGCACCGTGGCGGCGATCCGCGCCCTGCGCGAGCGCGGCGTGCTCTTTGGCCTGTGCACCGGGCGCGACGCCCACGCGACCGAGGCCATGTACGAGCTCTGGGGCATCGAAGGCCTGGTGGACGTGCTCGTGGGCTGCGGTGGCGCCGAGGTCATCGACCGCGCGCACGACATCAACGAGCTGAGCTATCCGCTGCCGGGCGAGACTATCGCGCGCATCTGCAAGCACATGGCGGACCTTCCGGCGACGCCCGTCTGCCCCCGAGACGGCGTGTTCTACGTGCCCGAGAGTAACGCGTGCGTCGAGCACCTGTCGCGCGTCGACGGCGTGCCCTACCAGGTGGTCGATTTTGCCGAGTTTTTGCGCGAGCCGCAGCCCAAGGTGATGTTTACCATGGCGCCCGAGGTAATGCCGCGGGTGATTGAACGGGCGTCGACGTTTGCCGACGACACTGTTAAGGCGGCAGCTCTGCAAACCACGCAGCGGCTCTACGAGTTCATGGATCCGCGCGTGTCCAAGACGCGCGGCCTTGTGCGCGTGGCGGAGCTCAACGACATGGAGCTCCAGGACATCTGCGTGTTTGGCGATGCGGACAACGACACCTGCATGGTGGCCGACGCCGGCGTGGGCGTGGCCATGGCAGACGGCAGCGACGCCACCCGTGCCGCCGCCGACTTTGTAACCGCGAGTAACGACGAAGACGGCATCGCGATCTTTATCGAGGAACATCTGCTGTAGCGCTGGGGGAGAGCCGCCACAATGGAGACGGGCGCCTTTGCGGTGGCCTCAGGCGTTTTGGGCGAATTGATACCTAAAATCTGTGGGAAAATTCAAATATTGTTGTCTGAACACCATGCTTCTAACCACCGATGGGTTAAAGATATTCTCATCAGTTTGGTAGGATATTCCTTCCGGTTAATGACCTACCGCTCACGGTCGATTTTCGACCGTTCACAGGATGTTTGCTCTTGAGCAAAATGTTGTGCAAATAAATCTAATGCCATTAAAAAATAATACGCAACTAAATTACCAGCAGAAACAAAAAATAGATAGCGAATAGACGAAGGTAAATCTGAGCAAATGTCAAGAGAATTGAGAACTCGCTACAAAAATGTCGGTTTTGTTGCTCAGATGTTTAAACAATCGTTATAATTGCATTACTAAACGAGCGCAATTACAGATTGCGCAGATACGTTTGATGGTGAAAGAGCAAGATCGCGGTCTCTTGGGGAGGAGACATCGATGAAAGCGAATTCAGAAGAAACTAAGCAGAGTAAAAAAGCGACGCGCCGTGTACTGGCAGGCGTTTTGTGCGGAGCCTCCGTTTTGAGCCTGGTACTGTCGCTCGTCATGCCCCCGATCTCGCAGGCCATTGCCAACGATGCCCAGACAGTTTCTGCCGAGGAAACTGTGATGGGGGGGGGTTCCTCAAGTGAGTCTACTGATGTAGACAACACCAACAACGGGGATACCGAAAGCCAGAATAGTGACGATGCTGCGGGCGACGACGAAATCCAGCAGGAGGAGCAGCCCAAGGACGAGTCGCAGGCAGAAGAAAATGAAGCGATCGACGATGGCGCTGGTTCGTCAGCCGAGGAGGCTGTGGCGAGCGAAGAGACAGCCACGGACATCAAGAATGCCGGTGACTTGCAGGGAAAGCTTCTAGGCGTTGAGGAAAATCAAACCGCCAGCTTTACGCTTGCGGCTGATATTGACTTTCCTGGTGAAATCACACTTAACAAAGGCGGCAGCAATATCACCCTTGACCTAAGTGGTCATAAGATTAAGCACTCGAGCGCCGACAAGCCGTTATTCAATGTTGCCGGTGGTGCGTCACTTACAATTAGGGATTCTGCACAGGTGGGTGAGACGGTCAGCGAGGGCCAGCAGCTAGCTGATCAGGGGCAGAGCCTGAATGCCGATAATTATGACAAGAATGCCGCCAATTATGGCAAGAATGCCGAACTGACTTACGATAACGATAACATTCCATCTAATCTTACCTACTACGTGACCGAATCGTCCCCGAGCGGAACAGGCACAACCGAGACACTTGTCAAACATGACGTTGAGATTAAAGGCGCCATCGTGGCGTGCGGAGGCAACGCAAATCTAAAGCTCATCAATCTATATAACAACAACGGCAAGGGCGGCACGTTTAACCTTGTGAGCGGCGTGATCACGCAAAAACAAGGCGGCAGCGTTAGCAGCTTGGTCTATGCCGAGAACGGCTCTACCGTCAACATGCGCGGCGGCTATGTGTGTGGAGCTTCTGGCTCGGGTGCGGGCGGCGGAATTGAAATACACGGTAATTCGACCCTCGAGGTTTCCGGTGGCGTAATTGCCGGCAACAGTGCTCCTAGTGGCGGTGGTGTGTATGCTAAAGACTCCACGGTCAACATAACTAATGGCGTAATCTCCGGCAACAGCACGCTTGCTACTGGTGTTGGTTTCGGCGGCGGCATCATGGCCGAAGGCGGCAGCGTTACTGTTTCTGGTGGCTACATTACTAACAATAAATATGCCAATTACTGTGGTAACGATGGTAATGGCGATCATGGCGGTGCTGGACTTGCCGCTAAAAACGGTACTCATGTCACCATTTCGGGCGGCCAGATCACGGGCAACTATTCTGAGGAAGCCGGCGGCGGCGTCTATGTGACCGACATCGAACACCAAGGGGCGAGCTCGCGCAAGACAATGGCATGGCTCAACATTACGGGGGGAACTATTGCCTCTAACGTGAGTTTTCGCTCTGAGGGTGCCGGCATTCGCGTGGGCCAGATGGTTGACGCGATGATAAAAGGAACGTCAAATTCAAATCCAGTCTATATCACTAATAACCACTGCATGTCTCGCTTTGACTGGGGTGGAGGCGGCATCTTCGTCCAGGGCGATTCTAAGGTCGCGTCTAATGCTGGTAGGCTATTTGTCTATAACTCCTATATAAGCAGCAATGAGGCCGGTGGCTACGGTGGCGGCGTTGCGGTTTGCCCGACGGGTAAGACTTTGGTGACAGGCACCGACGGCACGGCGATTTTCGGTAATACTTCTGCCGGAAATGAGCAAAACGCGAACGACTACGAATCCGTGAGTAATACAGGCAATAACGGCACCCCCCATCTTTCCGGCGGTGGTCACGGTAAGGACCAGGACTCCGACGCCTACAATGCCGAAGTGTTTCGCGAAAACGGCCACGCGGACTTCTTCCTTGCGGCGGAGGGTCATACGACTCCGATCGCGGCGGTGATTGGCAAAATGCTTGGCGGCGGCGATGCTAAGTATCGGGGAAGCTTAGAGCTCCAGAAAGCCATTACTATCCCCGCTAACGGTGGCGTGCAGGTATATAAAAGCATCGGCCTGAGTTCGGATGTTAAGGCTCAAGACCCCGAGGCGATCAATGCGCGAAAGGCTGCGCTAGAGGCGGGCGCGACGTTTATCACGGGCAATTATTCCTGGAACCATGGCGGCGGCATCATGTCGAACGGCGACCTGTACATGGGCGCGCCTGAGGACACGTATGTCTATCCGAGCCTCAAGCTCAAGGCGACCAAGAAGCTGGAAGGCCGCAAGCTCAATGATGGGGAGTTCTCCTTTACGGTGTATCGCAAGGATTCAGACGACCCTTTGGCTGGCACGACAGCTGGCACGACATTCAATCGCGACGTTTGCACCGAGGTTGGAACAGCAGCAAATGATGCAGAAGGCAGCATTACGTTTGACCTTGGTGAACAATTCGCATCGAGTGGCGCGGGTAACGAAATCACATACTACTTGGTCGAAGACCCCGGTGGTGATTCTGGCATCACGTACGACTCCAGCGTGTATAAGATTGTGGTGACGGCCGAAGATACCAAGACCTTGCTCATGTCTGTTCCGAGTAAAGAAAACTCAAGCCAACTGAAGGATCTTTACATCCATAACTACACGATTAAAAACGTCGGTGTAACCAAGTACGAATTCCGCGAGTCGTCTGGGAAGTGGGAGAACGTAAAAGCGAGGAGCAAGGTGCAGAAGAGTGGAGACTATTATCCAATTATCTGTGAGGGTGACTCCACGACTTTCACTAACAAGTTCACTCCGTACGACTCGAAGGGCTCCTGGACGCCTATGGCGACTAAGGTCGTTGAGGGTGGCGAGATGAAGGAGTTCACGCTCCAGCTTGCGACCGACACAGATTTTACGGATATCGTTAGCAGCAAGTCCACCACTGCCGACGGCGACAAGTCCCAGACCCTGAGCTTCGACAAGATTGATTACAAACTTGATCAACTCGACCAGCTCGCGTCTGGCCCCGCTGGCCGTGGTGCTTCCAAGACCTTCACGTACTACGTGCGCGAGAAAGACGACGGTTCGCTGTTCTCGCACTATACGTACGACAAGTCGGTCTATCAGATTACGGTTAACGCGACTGACGACTCTAACCACCATATCGACGTCACTGCGACCTACAAGCAGATTCAGGATCGTGATGGCAAGCCAGTGACCAACGACACGGGCCGCGAACTCACTGAAAGTTCCACCCCCACCTTCACCAACACCTACTCCACCACTCTGCCCCTTTCTGGTATGTCGGGCGTCACTCTGACGTACCTTGCCGGCGCGGCGGTGCTTTGCGCTGCTGCGGCCTGGATGCACATTCGTCGCAAGGCGAATGCGAAGGGAGGCGAGCGTCGTGAATAAGAAAGTTTGCTCCTTCCCGATCTTGTTTGCGCTGCTTGCCCTCCTGATTGGCACCTGCGCGGTTGTGTTCCCCGCATCCGCGCAGGCCGCGCCGACCTCGACCGGTTCCATCACGGTGAGCGGCACCGTGGCGCGCGGCTACGACGCCTACCAGATCTTTAGCGCCAACGTCGTCGACGGCGACAGCGACGCCAAGATCGCCACCGACCTCGCCTGGGCAAGCGACGCCGTGCGCGACACCGCGCTGCCTGTGCTGCACAGCGCCGGCATGCCCAATTCCCAGACCGCCGCGCAGGAAGCTGCCGAGTGGCTCAACACCGATTCCCACCTTACGAGCGCGCTGAGCGCACGGCTTGCTCGTTCCCTCCAGAGCTCTGGCGCCGTGTCTGTGGCCCTTAACGCGGGCACGGCGGCCGAGCTGCCCTGCGGCTACTGGCTCATCGTCGCCGACGACGACGCCATCGCCCAGGGCGAGGCCGGCACCGCGCCGATCATGGCCCTGGTCGGCGGCAGAGCCGTCACCGTCAAACCCAAGGCGGCGACCCCCAAGGTCGCCAAGCACGTGCTGGAGGACAGCAGCGCCGCCTGGCAGAAGGCCGCCGACGCCACGGTTGCCGACGACCTGTACTGGCGCCTCTCTGCCACGGTCCCGGCGTGCCTCACGGCCTACGACACCTATACGGTGCAGTTTGTCGACACCATGAGCGCGGGGCTCGACCCCTCCAAGGTGGCCGCGAGCATGCGCGTGTACGTGGCGGCGGGCGCGGACGGCGGATTTGACGCGGTCCAGACCGGCAAGGACGGACGCGCCGGCACTAAGGCCGCGAAGGGCTGGACCGACATCACGGCCCAGTGCACCACCAAGGTGGCCGCGGACGGGACTTTCACCGTGCGCACCGGCGACCTCATCGCCGCGCTCGGCGGGCCCGACGCCTTCACCACGGGCGCCCGCGTGGTCGCCGTGTACAATGCGCCGCTCAACAGCGCGTGCAACCACGGCATCGCGAAGGGCAACCCCAACGAGGTCTACCTGCGCTACCCGCGCTCTCCTCTTGCCGACCAGTCCGGCGACGCCGGCTTCACCCGCACGCCGAGCGACGACGCGTGCGCCTACACCTGGGATCTCGCGCTCACCAAGCGCGGCAGCGACGGCGACAAGCCGCTTGCCGGGGCGGTCCTGAGCATCGCCGACGACCGCGGTCGCACGCTGGCGGCCGACGGCACGTGGGATGCGGAGGGCAAGGCCACCGTCACCACGGGCGAGGACGGTCGCGTGACCGTCTCGGGCGTGGACTCGGGCAAGCTGGAGGTCCGCGAGCTCAAGGCGCCCAAGGGCTACACCGCCTTCGAGGGCACGCGCTCCGTGACGGTCAAGGCCGAGGGCCTGGACGTCGACCAGGTGGCCGCCGCCAAGCCCAAGCTTACCATCACGGCCGAGTCGCCCCTGCGCGCCGACAGCGCGGACGGGTCGACGGGCAGCCTGGAGGCGTCGCTCATCAACACGCCCACCGGCACACCCCCTAGCATTACCACCGGAGGCTTTATGCCCTCGACTGGCGATATGGCAATGTACGCCGCGGCCGCCGCAGCGGTCGCCGGAGCCGCGCTCATCGTGGTCGCGCTCCTGGTCAAGCGGGGAGGTGGCAGCCATAAAGAGTAGCTGGCAGCCCCACAGAGAGCGGGGCGAGACGTAGCGAATCAGATGCTAAGACACAGACAGATGATGATCGATCGAATGAGAACTAACTGGAAAACGGAGGAAAAGAAGATGAGCATGAGCAAGAACATCGCACGCCTGGCAGTAACGGCCGGCCTCACAGCGGCGTTGAGCTTCGGCGGCGTCATGGCCCCGGTGACCATGGCGTTTGCTGAGGATGGTGCGACGGGCAGCATCACGATCAACCAGGTCAATGGTAACGAGAGTACCAAGTTCAAGGCGTATCAGATCTTCAAGGCAACGGTGACCGACAAGACGGAGGGCAAGATTGCTCAGAACATCGAGTGGACTAACTCCGATCTTGGCAACAAAGTGATTAGTGCCATCGAGGGCTGGAGCGGCTACAATGCACCCAGTGTGACTAAACTTCCCACGAAGCCCACGGCTCAGGATGTCGCCGAATTCCTTATGGCGAACGCGGGTGGTCCGATTGCGGGTTCAGCTGACGGAACTACTAAGGGGACGCGAGTCGCTACTGATAATGTTCTCTACGCAGTCGCGAATGCCGTAAAGAATGAGACTCCGACCGCTTCTGGTATTTCAGCTGGACAGCCTTGGAATGCTACCGCCGGATCTGGTTATTACTTGTTTGTGACCGACGATAGTAGCCTGGTGGCCAGCAATAAGAACACCGGCACGTCTCCCATCTTTGCAGTCGTGGGTGGTAGTGCCGTGACCGTTTATGAGAAGACCAACATCCCAACGGTTGAGAAAAAGGTCCTCGACGATTCTAAGGTGACGGGCACTGCCATTACTGGGGAGGACGAGGCCAATTGGAAGGATGCGGCCGACTCCCAGATCGGTCAGGTAGTGAACTATAAGCTAACCGGTACGATCGCAGATAACTACGCCAGCTATGACTCTTATTCCTATAAGTTTAAGGATACGCTGGAGAAGGGTCTTGACTACGTCGATGGCTCGCTTAGCGTTTATGCACTGAACGGTGATGCATATACCGAGATTGCTCCGGCTAGCTACGGTGTGACTAAACCCTCTGATTCCAGGCGTGACCTGGTAGTCGATTTTAGTAAGGGCGAAAAGGGTCTGAAGTCGGCCACCGCGAAAGATGACGGACCGCTTACGATCGATGCCAACACCAAGATTGTTGTCTTCTACCAGGCAAAGCTCAACGCAAAGGCGGTTATTGCAGGGGCCAACAACGGGCTGGAGGGCAACCCCAATACTGTTACGCTCGAGTATTCTAACAACCCCATGGTCGCAGGCACTGGCACCTCGGCGCCCGACACCGTCGTGGACTATACCTACGGCCTTCAGATTAATAAGGTTGACTTGGGCACCGAAGCAGCTCTCGAGGGCGCGCAATTTACCATCACGACCACAGGTGATGAGAATAACGGGGTGAAATACGTCGCGAAGAACGGTACGTTGAGTGATGACGAGGTTGTTTTAACGACGAACGAGAAGGGCCTCATTCAGCTTACCGGTCTTGATGCTGGTACCTATACTGTGACCGAGAAAAACGCCCCCAATGGCTATACCGCGGTTTCGTCTTTCGTATTTACGATTGATCCGACAATTAATGATGAGGAGGGCCAGGGCTACAAGCTGACAAAGCTTGAGGGAAGGCTTGATAACAAGGGTCAGAACGACAACGTCATCTCTGGCCTCACCGACGGAAATTCTGGCGACAACAAGCTGACGAAGAAGGACGGATCGGAGAAGAATGCCGATGGTACCTTCAACATCACCGTTGGCGATACCAAGCAGGTTGGCCTCCCGCTGACCGGTCTCAACGGCGTGACCTTCACTTGGATCGCTGGTGGCGCGGTTCTGTGCATCGGTGTGGCGCACCTCATCCGCAGCCGTAAGCAGGCCGAGGAGTCCGAGCAGGAGTAACGCTCACCCACCCATCCCTTTGGCAGGTGGGATGTGATGGCCATGAGACTTGCGGACACTTTTCTCGTCCATCGACGTTCTTGCTTTGCCATTCTCTTTACGGGGCAGACTCCGCACTGGAGTCTGCCCCGTTCTTTTTGGACAACGCAGGCAGCCTCCATCGTCCGATGCGGGCTCGATCGTCATCGCGTTTCTTGACTCGTATGAGGTTCGGTTTAAGGTCCGTAGGCGCACGCGCGGTGCGGACGGTAGAAGGCATTTGCGCCGCAACAAGCGCAAATAAGAATGCCCGGGGGTAGGATCCCGGGCATTTAACAAAACCAGAAAACTAGGTCGCCCGCGCTCCCAAACATTTACGCGGGGTGCGTCGTTTTCTACTGACATTGTATCCCGAATCGCCCCGCCGATCCGGGACATTTTGAAAACTCAAATGCTGGCTTATCCTCGACTGGACGGTGCGGTCTAGCCGTGTTGTCGGGCGGGGGAGCCTGCTAATCGGCTATTATTTGTTTAGACAACTTGAGTTGTAGAGGAGTGACCGGCGATGGTGCAGGGCGCCAAACATATGAAGAGCAATAACGCCGCGGTCAACGGCGGCTCAAGCCCTCAGCCCAAACCTCAACCAAAGCCCAAGCGCCGTCGCAAGCGGCTGCCGCGCTGGGCCGACCGCCTCATCACCATCGTCATCATCCTTATTGGCGTGGGCCTTATGACCTGGCCGTGGATCTTGGACCGGCTCGAGGCCTCGGGCGTGTTCAACCAGATCAGCACCGTGTCCAGCACCGTGGACGCGCTGTCTGCCGAGGAGCGCGAGCGCATCCTGCTCCAGGCGCGCTCCTTTAACGAGCAGCTGGCGGGCGAGGCCACCGAGCTTCCCGCCGACCAGATCGAGCCCTACGCCCAGCAGCTCATCTTTGACCGCGACCCCATGATGAGCTGGGTCGAGATCCCCTCCATCGACGTGAGCATGCCCATCTACCACGGCACGAGCGAGGAAGTCCTTATGGCGGGCGTCGGGCACTTGGAAGGCACGAGCCTGCCGGTGGGCGGCACCTCGACGCATTGCGTGCTCACCGCGCACTCGGGCATGCGCAACTTGAGCATGTTCGACGACATCCATTCGCTGGAGTCCGGCGACCTGGTGCTGCTGCACACCATGAACAAGACACTCGCCTACAAGATGGTGGACTCCGAGGTGGTGCTGCCCGAGGAGATGGAGTCGCTGACCATCGAGCCCGGCGCCGACAAGGTGACGCTCGTCACCTGCACGCCCTACGGCGTGAACGACCACCGCCTGCTGGTGCATTGCGTGCGCACCAAGTACAACAAGAAGGACGTCGACAAGCAAAAGTCGCTGGCCGGTCGCCACTGGGGCAAGCGCGAGTTTGCCGTGCTCATCGTGGTCGTGGCCATTGTGCTGTTGCTGCTGGACATCGTGATCCACGCGATCCGCAAGCGCCGCGAGGCCAAGGCCTCGGCGTAGGACATCATTCAGAACCAGCACAATGGGGACAGGTACCTTTGTGGTGACCGGGACTTCCCAACCATCACAACATTCGATGAAAATCGCGATTTTGACGAAAAGCGTCGAATGTTGTGATGCTTTTCATTGCGGGCGGGACGGTTTTCGCTATGGACGGTGCGGTTTCGCTGCAAAACCGCCAGCCCGCCGCCTGCCAACCGCCGCTCTCGTTACGTTTTCGCTGCATTTGGGTAAAGCGCCTGCTCCAAGCCGGCGTTGCCTTGTATACTAAAGCGGTTTAACTGTTATGCGGAAGGGAGCGCCTATGGCACTCAGCGAGAAAGACGTGCGCGGCATCGCCGAGTACGCAAAGATCGCACTGACCGATGACGAGCTCACCCAGATGACGTCCTACATGAACGACGCCGTCCAGATGCTCGAGCCCGTCTTGCAATATGACTTGCCCGACGTGGAGCCCACGTTCCATCCTATCGGAAGCCTGTCCAACGTGATGGGCGACGACCTGCGCGAGCCCGAGCGCGACCTGCCGCTCGACGTTGCGCTCGAAAACGCCGGCAGCGCGCGCGAGCGTTACTTCCGCGTGCCGTCCATTTTGGGAGAGGGGGAGAGCGAGTAATGGCGCTAAGCTTCGATTCCCTTACCGCCGCCCAGATTGCCGCGGGCGTTGCCGCCGGCGACTTTACCGCTACCGAGGTGGCCCAGGCCTCCCTTGCCGCCATCGAGGCGCGCGAGGGCGGGGTCCAGGCATTCCTGCAGGTGGCGCCCGAGCTCGCGCTCGAGGCCGCCGCGCGCGTGGACGCCGACCGTGCCGCAGGCAAGCCGCTGCCCCCGCTCGCGGGCGTGCCGCTGGCCATCAAGGACAACATGAACCTCGTGGGCACGCGCACCACCTGCGCTTCCCGTATGCTCGAGAACTACCAGAGCGTCTACACCGCCACCTGCGTCCAGCGCATGCTCGATGCCGGTTGCCTGCCCATGGGCAAGGCCAACATGGACGAGTTTGCCTTTGGCAGCTCCACCGAGAGCTCAGCGTTCCACCGCACCAACAACCCCTGGGATACCGAACGCGTGCCCGGCGGCTCTTCGGGCGGTTCCGCTGCCGCCGTCGCCGCGGGCGAGGTTGCGCTCTCGCTGGGTTCGGATACCGGCGGCTCCATTCGCCAGCCGGCGTCGCTGTGCGGCGTGGTGGGCTTTAAGCCCACGTATGGCGCCGTGAGCCGTTACGGTGTGGTTGCCTTTGGCTCGTCGCTCGACCAGGTGGGCCCCTTTGGCCGCACGGTCGAGGATGTCGCGCTGGCCATGAACGCGCTTACCGGCGCGGGCCACGATCCATACGACTGCACCAGCCAGGATTGCGCCGTCGACTTTACCGAGCATCTCAACGACAGCATCGAGGGCAAGCGCGTGGGCATCATCCCTGCGTTTATGGAGGCCGAGGGCCTGACGCCCGAGGTCAAGGCCGCTGTTCAGCGCGCCGCTCAGGAGCTGCAGAACCAGGGCGCCGAGCTGGTCGAGGTCGACCTGCCGCACCTGGACGCCGCCATCGCCGCCTACTACGTCATCGGCCCGGCCGAGGCGTTCTCCAACCTGGCTCGCTTCGACGGCATTCGCTACGGCTATCAGGAGGAGGGCTGCGCCAACCTGTCCGACCAGAGCTCGCTTTCGCGTGCCCACGGCTTTGGTGCCGAAGCCAAGCGTCGTCAGATGCTCGGCGCCTACCTGCTGAGCTCGGGCGTGTACGACAAGTACTACTACGCTGCGCAAAAGGCCCGCACGCTCATCACGCAGGACTACGACGCCGCGTATGCCAAGGTGGACACCATCCTCATGCCCGCCTCGCCGCGCACGGCCTTTAAGTTTGGCGAGATCAGCGACCCCACGCAGATGTACCTCTCCGACCTGTACACCATCTCGCTCAATATTTGCGGTAACGGTGGCATCTCGGTGCCGCTGGGCTTGGGCGAGGATACTCAGCTGCCCGTTTCTGCCCAGCTGGTTGGTCCGGCGTTTAAGGACCGTCAGTTGCTCACGTTTGCCCGCGCCCTGGAGCGCGGCTTTGCCGATGCCGCCACGGGTGCGCCCGCGCTTTCCGTCGCGCCCGATTTTGCCGGGAAGGGAGGCGAGCTGTAATGAAGGAGCTTTCCGAGGTCCTGCAGGATTGGGAGGCCGTGATCGGCCTGGAGATCCATACCGAGCTCACCGCGCTCGATACCAAGATGTTCTGCAACTGCAAGCTCAGCCACGATGACGAGCCCAACGCCAACGTGTGCCCGGTGTGCCTGGGCCTGCCCGGCGCCCTGCCGGTGCCCAACAAGCGCGCCATCGAGAGCATCGTCAAAGCGGGTCTCGCCACCAACTGCGAGGTCCAGCGTCACTCGATGTTCTACCGCAAGCACTACTTCTACCCCGACATGGCCAAGAACTTCCAAACCACGCAGGGTCCGGTCGCTTTTGCCATGTACGGTCACCTGGACCTGGACGTGACCGGTCGCGGTGCCGCCGAGCGCCCCGACTGCGCGTTTGGTGAGGCCGAGGCTCAGAGCCTGGCGAGCGCTTCGGCCAACGCCGAGGGCCTGTCCACGTCCATGACGTCGACCATGCGCGAGGGCAATCAGCGCTCCGGTCATCTGGCCAGCTATGATGCGTCCAACCTGCAGATGCCCGAGCGCCGCGAGGACGGTTCTTACACGGTGCCCATTCGCATCCTGCGCATCCACATGGAGGAGGACGCCGCCAAGATGGTCCACGTGGGCGGTGCCGAGGGCCGCATTACCGCCGCTGCCGAGTCGCTCGTCGACTACAACCGCTGCGGCACGCCTTTGATTGAGCTCGTCACCGAGCCCGATCTGCGCACGCCCGAGGAGGCCCGCCTGTTTATGGAGAAGCTCCGTCGCATTTTTGTGACGCTGGGCATTTCGGATTGCTCCATGGAGAAGGGCTCCATGCGCTGCGACGGCAACGTGTCGCTGCGCCGCCGCGGCGAGACCAAGCTGGGTACCAAGACCGAGCTCAAGAACCTCAACTCGTTTAAGAGCCTGCACGACGGCCTTGCCTACGAGATCTGCCGTCAGGCCGAAGTGCTCGAGGAGGGCGGCATCATCTACCAGGAGACCCGCCACTGGGAGCCCAGCCGCAAGCGCACCGTGGTCATGCGCGTCAAGGAGACGGCTGACGACTACCGCCTGTTCCCCGATCCCGACCTGGCGCCGTTCGATCTGGACGACGAATTCATCGACCGCTGCCGTGGTGAGATTCCCGAGCTGCCCGATGCCAAGCGCGCCCGTTTTGAGGCCGACTTTGGCATTAAGGCGGCCGATGCCGAGCAGATCGCCGGCGACCCGGAGTTTGCCGATTTCTTTGAGGCGGCCGCTGCCGGTATGGCTGGCAAGGAAGCCCAGACGGTTGCAAACTTGCTGGTGAATGAGATGATCGCCTACCTTAAGGGCGCAGGCGTGTCGCTCGCCGAGTCCGGCATCGCGCCGGCTCAGGTGGCGGCGCTTGCCAAGCTGCTGGCGACCGATGCCATCAGCTCCAACCAGGCGCACGAGGTCTTTGAGGCCATGGCCCAAGCTGGCGACGACCCCAACAAGATCGTCGATGAGCGTGGTATGCGTCAGGTGAGCGACGCCGCCGCGCTGCAGCCGATCGTGGACGAGGTACTGGCAAACTGTGCCGATCAGGCGCAGCAGTACCGCGACGGCAACCAGAAGGTCATCGGCTTTTTGGTGGGCCAGTGCATGAAGGCAAGCCGCGGCAAGGGCAACCCGAAGCTCTTCAACGAGTTGCTGAGAACGTCGCTCTCGTAAACGGGAACCGAGGGGCCGGGCGCAGGGCCTTGCCTCTCAATTTCGGACAGTCCTGACTCACGACGGAGGCGCCACTGGCGCCTCCTGTTCGTGCGGAACTCATTGAGAGGCAAGGCCCTGCGCCCGGCCCCTCGGTTCCGTGACGACTCGGCCGTTCGGGTCAGGCGGGGCTGAATGGAATAGAGTGAATGAGGGCGCCGTTGGCGCGCCCATTGTTTTGGAGGGAACTCATTTTGAGCAAGCACCCGCCCTGCCGGGGCTCCCGGGTTCTGCAACGACTCGGCCGTTCGGGTCAGGTGGGCTGGATTGAATTTGGTGAATGAGGGCGCCGTTGGTGCCTTCATTCTTTATATATGTTGGGAGCGCCAGGCGGTGGGGGTGGTGCCGGTGTGTTGCTTGAAGGCTTGGGCGAAGGCGGCCTGCTGAGGGTAGCCTAGACGCTCTGCGACCTGCGCTATCGTGAGCGAGCTATCGGCCAAAAGGTCCTGTGCTCGCTCCATACGGCGTCTGCGAATGTAGGCACCCAGGGACTCGCCGGTTTGGGCCTTAAAGGTGGCGCATAGCTTGGAGCGGCTTGTGTAGAGCCTCTCGGCTACCTCGTTGATACCCACACGTCTGCCTTTGTCGAGCGCGCGCTCAATCATTGCCGTTGCTTCTTCGGCAATGGTTATGCTGGCGCGTGTGTCTGCCGCCCGCCGCGCCTGCTTGTGGGCCGCGCGCGAACAGGCGAGCTCCGCGACCATGGTCTCCACGATGCCTTGCATATAGACGTGTCCGCCTACGGTGCGGGCGCGGTCCTCGTTAATCCGGCGCAGCGTGTGGCAGATGGCAGACGTCGCCTCCTCGTGCCATGACTCGGCAAACGCTTCAAAGACTCCTACGAACTCAGTGGGATACCGATGCTCCAGCTCGTCAAAATACCCGGGCAAAAAGAGCACCGAGCGCGAGTGATAAAGCTGCCCTGCAAACAGCGGACTTAGCTCCTCGCCGCAGCTATCTTGGATAAAGCTGCACACCGCGCTGTTCGGCCACGGTCCATGCAGGGGTTTAAGGTTCGCAGGCGTTATGCCGGCTTCGGGCATGCACATGAGCGTGGGCGCGCTGACCTCGCTCACGCACGCGTACGGTTCGGGTGTGTATTCGGCCAGGTACATATCGTGCGTCGGGGTAATGTAATGCTCCATGACGATGCAGGCAGGGGAGAGGGGCATGATCCATGCGCGTCCGTGCGCCCGATCGTTTGCCACCTCGCCGGTAAAGACGGCGCCCTTGCCGGTAAGCTCCAGGCCAAACTGCTCAAACTGCGGTGCATAGAGCTCGGTTATGTCGGTCGCTGCCCGCCGTATTTGCAAAAGCGTCCCTTTCCTTTGCAGAAACGTCCACGCCTGGCTCGATTGTGAGCCATGGCTAACACATCAATGATAAGTTCATTACGGTTAACTCTCAAGCCGTTAGAAAGGAATCTCATGGCAAAGGGATCAAAAAAGGAAGGCGGCGGTATCGGCGAGCTGCTTGCATATGCCGGCGACCGTAAATTCCTAACATATTTGGGCATGGCCCTCTCGGCGCTCTCGCAGCTGCTGAGCTTTGGCCCGTACGTGTGCATTTGGCTTGTCGCGCGCGATCTGATCGCCGTGGCACCTAACTGGAGCGAAGCCTGCGGCATCGCGACGTATGGCTGGTGGGCCGTGGGGTTTGCGCTGGCAAGCATCGTGGTCTATTTCGTGGGGCTCATGTGCACGCACCTGTCTGCGTTTCGCTGCGCGTCCAATATTCGCAAGACTACGAGCGAGCACCTGCTTAAGCTGCCGCTTGGCTACTTTAACACACACGCCACCGGTGAGCTGCGCCGTATCGTAGACGGATGCGCCGCTTCCACAGAGACTTTGCTCGCACACATGCTGCCCGATATCGCAGGCGCCGCCGCCATGGTCGTGGGCTTGCTCGTGCTGCTTTTCGCCCTCGATTGGCGCTTGGGCGCGGCATGCCTCATTTCGGTGGCCGTTTCGTTTTGCGCCATGGCCACCATGATGAGCGGCAAGGGCGCCGAGTTTATGAAGGCCTACATGGGCGCGCTGGTCAAGATGAACAAGACCGGCACCGAATACGTGCGCGGCATCCCCGTGGTCAAGGTGTTCCAGCAGACGGTCTACTCCTTTAAGGCGTTCCACGACGCGATCGCCGAATACGCCGACATGGCGCAAAACTATGCGGGCACGTTCTGCCGAGGCCCGCAGGTGCTCAACCTTACCGCGCTCAATGGTCTTGTGACATTCCTGTTGCCCGTGGCGTTGCTGTTGGCGCCGGGCGAGACGGACTTCGCGCATTTTATGGCCAACTTCACGTTTTACGCGATATTTTCGGCCGTGGTACCAACGGCCATGACCAAGCTCATGTTTGTGGGCGAGGCCTCTCAGATGAGTGCCGATTCGCTGGCTCGCATTCGAAGCGTCATGGATTCCAAGCAGCTCTCCGTGCCTGCCCAGCCCAAGCACCCCGCCGGCGGCGACGTGCGATTTGAGGACGTGAGCTTTACCTACGAGGGTGCCGAGGCACCTGCCGTCAACCATGTGAGCTTTAGCGTTTCTGCAGGTAGCACCCTCGCGTTGGTGGGTCCCTCTGGCGGCGGTAAGTCAACCTGTGCCAGTCTGATCCCGCGTTTTTGGGATGTTTCCGCAGGTCGTGTGCTCGTAGGCGGTGTAGACGTTCGCGACATGGATCCGCACGAGCTTATGGACCAGGTCGCCTTTGTGTTTCAGACCAACCAGCTGTTCCGGCAAACACTTGCCGATAACGTGCGTGCCTCCAAGCCTACAGCTACTGACGACGAAGTGCGCGCGGCCCTCTCCGCGGCCCAGTGCGACGATATCGTGGCCAAGCTCCCGCAGGGCATCGACACCATGCTCGGCGCCGGCGGGGCGTACCTTTCGGGCGGCGAGGTCCAGCGCGTGGCACTCGCCCGCGCAATCCTTAAGGACGCGCCCATCGTGGTGCTCGATGAGGCCACAGCGTTTGCCGACCCCGAGAACGAGGCGCTCATCCAGCGTGCCTTTAGCAAACTGGCGGCGGGTCGCACAGTCATTATGATCGCGCACCGGCTTTCGACCGTGGTGGGGGCCGACAAGATCGTGGTGCTCAACCAAGGTAGCGTGCAGGAGACTGGCACCCATGCCGAGTTGCTGTCCCAAGAGGGTCTGTATGCCAAGATGTGGGCCGAATACGAACAGGCCGCGAGCTGGAAGATCACTGCTGCCGCGGATGCCGCCGTCACGAAGGGAGGCGAGGCCTAAATGTTCGCCTCATTCCAAAAGAAGTATTTCCTATCCGATAAAGGCGTCGCCGGCGTAAAACGCGGCATTTTCTGGACCGCGCTCACCAATCTCATTACCATGGCCGGCATGGGCTTATTGTTCCTGGTCATGGCCGGTTTTGTCGAACATCTCGCCACCGGTGCCGACCTGCCGGATGCCCTGCCGATTGTGGGCGGCCTCCTGGTCTTTTTCGTGTTGCTCTTTGCCTCTAACTGGCAGCAGTATTACTACACCTACTGCATCTTTTACGAGGAGTGCGGCAAGCAGCGTATGGAGATCGCCGAGCGCTTGCGCAAGCTGCCGCTGTCGTTTTTTGGCCGTCGTGATCTGGCCGATTTAACCGAGACCATTATGGGCGACGTCCAGGCCATGGAGCACGCCTACAGCCACGTGCTGGGAGAGCTTTGGGGTGCCATCATCGCAAGCGTCATTGTGTTCGTGGCGTCGCTGTTCTTTTGCTGGCAGCTGGCGATTGCGGCGTTTTGGAGCGTTCCCGTGGCCTTTGCCGTGCTGTATCTGACGCGCGGCCCCATGATCCCGGTGTTCGACCATGTGCGTGCCGAGAAGGTCAAGGTTACCGAGGCGATCCAGGAGACGCTCGACTGCGTGCGCGAGATCCGCGCCACCAACCAGGAGGCTCATTATCTTGAGGGGCTCAACGCCGTGATCGATGCCGAGGAGCGCGAGACCACCAAGGGCGAGCTCGCCAATGGGCTTTTGGTCAACTCCGCCTTTGCCATCCTGCGCCTGGGGATTGCCACCACGTTGGTCACGGGCGCTGCGATGGTCGCCTCCGGCCAGGTCGACTTTTTGATGATGTTTGCCTTCCTGCTTATGGTGAGCCGCATCTATGCGCCCTTTGATCAGGCGCTGATGCTGATGTCCGAGCTGTTTGCCGCCGAGTCGTCGGCCAAGCGCATGCGTTCCATCATGGAAGAGCCCGTGGCGCGGGGCAGCGAGCAGTTTGAGCCCGTAGGCCACGATGTGGTGTTCAATCACGTGGCATTTGGCTATGGTGCGGGCGAGGACGGCCGCGCCGGCGAGAAAGTTCTTACCGATGTGAGCTTTACCGCCAAGGAAGGCGAGGTCACGGCACTGGTCGGTCCTTCGGGCTCCGGTAAGTCTACGGTGAGCCGCCTGGCCGCGCGCTTTTGGGATGCCACCGCGGGCACGGTCACCGTGGGCGGCGTGGATGTTGCGAGCGTGGATCCCGAGGTGCTGCTGCGCGACTACGCCATTGTGTTCCAAGACGTGCTACTCTTTGACGACACGGTGATGGGAAACATCCGCCTCGGGCGTCGTGGCGCCACCGATGAGCAAGTGCTTGCGGCTGCGCGTGCCGCCAACTGCGACGAGTTTGTGAGCCGCATGCCGCAGGGCTACAACACCATGATCGGCGAGAACGGCTCCAAGCTGTCCGGCGGCGAGCGCCAGCGCATCTCCATCGCCCGTGCGCTGCTCAAAGATGCGCCGATCGTGCTGTTGGACGAGGCGACGGCGAGCTTGGATGTGGAGAACGAGACCGTGGTTCAGCAGGCGCTCTCCCGTCTGCTTGCAGGTAAGACGGTTATCGTTATTGCCCACCGTATGCGTACGGTGGAAAATGCCGACAAAATCGTTGTACTCATGGATGGTGTGGTTGCCGAGCAGGGCACTCCGGCGCAGCTCAAGGCGGCAGGTGGAGAATTCGCCCGCATGGTGGCGCTGCAAAAGGAAGCAGCTACCTGGCAGTTGTAAGAAGGGGCAAAGGGACAGTCCCTTTGTCACATTGACAATCGGTTACTCCGCATCGTTAATTTTCAAAAGGTTAGCCATGGCTGACCTAGATAGTTAGATAAAATTGAGATATTTCAAAAGCGTGCTCGAGCAAACTTGTTTACTCGGGTGCTGAGGCACCATGCCGCGTCCAATGCGGCAAAAGGGAGAGACATCATGAAGAAGTCCACGTTCAACACCCTGCTTGTTGGTGGCGGTTTTCTGCTTGGTACGGCTGGCATCAAGCTGCTCACCAGCGCTCCGGTAAAGAACGCCTGCGTGCAGGGTATCGCGTGCGGCATGCGCATCAAGAACGGCTACCAGGACATGGTCGAGCAGGCCAAGGCTAATGTCGACGACATGGTTGCCGAGGCGGCCTACATCACCCAGAGCGAGGCCGCTGCTGACGAGGCAGCAGAGTAACGCTCCCAGGCACAAACTATGAGATTCTCGATTATCAGCGAGATCCCCGGCAGGACCCGTCTTCAATTGGCGGGTCCTGTGCCAGAGAGCGATCTCGATGCACTTCTTAAGCTCAGCGGCGATATCGACGGCGTGCACAAGGTGCGCGTATATGGCCGTATTGGCCAGATGGCGCTCGAATACGACGAGCCACGTCGCGCGAGCGTGCTCGACGCCTTGGGCGCACTCGATGCTCAAGCTATCGCCGATGCCAAGTCGGGCTATGTGATGCAGCTTGAGCCGCGCAAGCACAAACTCGTTATGGACCTGGCGACACTCGTCGGCGCCCACTACGCGCGCCGCTGGTTCTTGCCCACGCCCCTGCGTGCGGTGTTTGTCGTGGCCGGTTACATGGCCTTTTTGCGTGCCGCCCTCCGTGAGCTCGCGCAGCCGCGCCTGACCGTTCCCGTGCTCGACGCTTCGGCCATCGGCATTTCGTTCGTCAAGCGTGATGTCGACACCGCGGGCCAGACAATGTTCCTGCTCAACGTGGGCGAGCTGCTCGAGGACTACACCCGCGCCATGAGCGAAAACGAGCTCATCAACTCGCTGCTCGATGTACCCGACAAGGCGCAAAAGGTTGTCGGCGACACCGAGGTAAGCGTTGCTGCGACCGAGCTCGAGCTCGGCGATCTGGTCGCCGTGCGCACTGGCATGTCCATTTGCATCGACGGTGTCGTCGAGCGGGGGAGCGCTATGGTCAACCAGGCGACCCTGACCGGCGAGCCGCTGGCCGTTGAGCGCAGCGTGGGCGACGACGTGTTCGCCGGTACCGTCGTGGAAGACGGCAGCATCTTGGTGCGCGTGCGCGCCAACACGGCGCAGACCAAACTGCGCTCGATCGTCTCGCTCGTGCAGACGGCCGACTCGCTCAAATCCGAGGGCCAGTCGCATATGGAGGACCTCGCCAACAAGATCGTCCCGTGGAACTTCCTGCTCGCGGGCCTGGTTGCGCTCACCACGCGCAGCCTTATCAAGACCTCGGCGGCGCTGATGGTCGACTACTCGTGCGCACTCAAGCTCACGGGTTCCGTCGCCGTCATGACCGCCATGAGCGATGCCGCCAAGATGGGCGTCATGGTCAAGGGCGCGAAGTACTTTGAGTCGTTTGCCAAGGCTGACACCATCGTGTTTGATAAGACCGGCACGCTTACCGAGGCGCAGCCGCGCCTGGCTTGCGTGCTGACGACAGATGGCTGGAGCAAGGACGAGGTCCTGCGCCTTTCCGCTTGCTTGGAGGAGCATTTTCCGCATCCGGTGGCGCGTGCCGTGGTCAACGCCGCCCTCGAGCGCGGGCTCGAGCACCGCGAACGCCATGCCGCGGTCGAGTACATCGTGGCGCACGGCATCGCTTCGTCCATCGAGGGGCGTCGCGCCATTATCGGTTCGGCGCACTTTGTATTTGAGGACGAGGGTGCGCAGCTCGAGTCCGACATCAAGGAGCAAATCGAGCTCCAGATGCAAGGCCTGTCGCCGCTGTATCTGGCGGTCGACGGCAAGGTCGTCGGCGTGCTCGGCATCGAGGATCCGCTCAAGCCCGGCGTCCGTGAGGCCATCGCCGACCTACATGCGCTGGGCGTCAAGCATGTCGTTATGCTCACGGGCGATTCGGAGCGCACGGCCGAGCGCATTGCGCGCGAGGCGGGTGTCGACGAGTTTAAGGCCGAGCTGCTGCCCGAGGACAAGTACGCCTATGTGGAGCGCATTAAGGGTGAGGGGCGCCACGTTGCCATGGTGGGCGACGGCGTCAACGATTCGCCGGCACTCGGTTTGGCCGACGTGGGGCTGGCAATGGGTGGCGGAAGCGACATCGCCAAGGAGGTCGCCGATATCATCCTGACCGACACGGATCTGGCCGCGATCGTGCGTTTGCGCCGCATGAGCCAGGGCCTCATTGATCGTCTGACGAGCTCCTACTCTAAGGTGATGCTCACCAACTCGGCGCTGTTGGCATTGGGTATTACCGGCGCGATTACCCCGCAGACGTCGTCACTGCTGCACAACGGCTCGACGATTGCCTACAGCCTGAGCAACGCGAAGGCTTACCTGCGTTAGCAGACGTGTTCGCCCACGTTATCTGGCCTGCGCCCAGACGGCATCGGTGTCGTCCGGGCGCAGGCCTTTTGCGTTTGAACATTTGCTAGCTTCTCTATATAGTGTTGCTAGCAAGGCTAGCAATTGAAGGGAGCGAGATCGACATGGGTGCTGTTAGCGGCATGGCGCAGGTGAACGTTCGCGTGGATCGCCAGGTCAAGAACCGTGCCGAGGAAGCGCTGCGGCTTTCGGGCGGGTCACTGCCCGAGCTCATCAAAAAGGTGGTGGCCAAGGTCGCGCAGGGTGGCGGGCAGTGCGAGGAAGTGCTTGCGGCCGTCGACGACCGGCGGCAGACCGTCGCGCCCGATACTCCGTTCGCCGCATCATGGGCGGCGGCAGATCAGCTTTACGCGGACCTGGGCATCGCTACGCCGCCCGTATCCGACGATCGCGATTGGGACACAATCTATTCCGATGCCATGGACGAGCGCTATCGCCAAAAGGGGATGATCCTGTGAGCGGGGCTCCCCTCAAAATAATGGTGGACGCTAACGTATGGGTTGATTCGTTTTGCGTCGACCATGCCGAGTCGCTCGCTGCTCGTGCCTTTATTGGGCAGGCGGCGGAGACGGGGGCGTTGCTGTTCTTCCCGGTGCATATTGCCAAGGACGTGCTGTACGTTGTCCAACACGAGCTGAAGCGTAGCGTTCTTGCCAGCGGGGGAGCGATCGACGAGGCATCTGCCCGCGCAATTGGCGATGCGGCGTTGGCGTTTGTTCGGAACATGACCGAAAACGCCACGGCCGTGGGTGCAGATGCGTCGGACCTTTGGCTGGCCGACAAATACGTAGCGCTCCATCGCGATTACGAGGACAACTTGGTGCTCGCCGCGTGCAAGCGCGCGCAGGTCGATTACTTGGTGACCAACGATCGCAAGCTGCTCGAACATGCCGATCTTGCAGCAAAGACCCCGCGCCAAATGATGCCGATCCTGGCTTTGGCCGAACGCGGCGGCGCGGCAATCGGTTGACGCGAACTGTTTGCGGGCCTCTTGGACGACGATGCGCCAAGGGGCCCGCGTCTGCTATTTACAAAAGCTCGGCCTTAATGGCGGGACTTTCTGCGAGCTGCTCGGCTGCCTTTTCGTCGGAGCTGTCGAGTGCTGCCAGACTGCGGTAGACCCACTCGTTGACCTGGGTGTTCTTGACGCCTGCGGTCTGCATTAGGGCGCCTACCTCGCGGATTGCTGCGAGCAGATCGGCTTTGGGACCCGCGAGCTCGACCTCGATGCCGTGGTAGGCGACCACGCCGCGGTTCTCACTCACGTGGTCGATAAAGCCCTCGACGGTCTCAAGCTGCTGGGCGAGAGCCACATCATCGTTAGCGTCCAGCGCGACGAGTGCATTCGATACCGTGAGGGCGGGATGTCCGCAGGGGACAAAGCCTTCGATGACATCCATAGCTTCGGTAATGGTTGAGCCCAGGCCTGCGAGGGCATTGACGAGTTGCTGCTTGGTATCCATAACGGTCCTTTCGACGGGGCAGTTGTGCTTGGCGAAAATATACGTGACGCGATCGGTAGCAAAAGTGCGAAGTGCGGCGCACATTGGGGTCTTCACAGCTCGTGCATAGAACAGCGGTCCGCTTTCAGAACGTGGTAAGATAACACTCCACAAGCGGGGCTCGTCCCGCATGTTCCTTGAAAAGTCGACGGCTGTTGGGTGCTTTTGTGCCCGATGCCATCCAGACTTTCCCAGCATTCGGGGGCGACTGGTCTCGACACGATAGCTCTGAGAGAGGAAGCAAGCCGAGGTCTCCTCGCCTCGTTAAACAGGGGTACCGTCAAATTGAATTGACAACAACTCTTCTTTTGAGCCTATGGCTCTCGCTGCTTAATTTATAGCGGCGCGTCAACCCGGTGATTTCCCCGACACCGGCGCGACGTCATGTTAGGGGAATGCTCCTGCGCACGTAATCGGTATGGCGCAGGCTAAGATCGAACCGGTTAGGACGCCGCGAGCGTGTCGCTGCGCGCAAAGCGTCCGAGACAAAACCAGCGACTGAGCTTGGAGATGCCAATCAGGGGGCTTTCGTGGACCGGAGTTCGATTCTCCGCGCCTCCACCAATAGTTACAAGCAGGTAGAGAAGTGTCTCTACCTGCTTTTTTATTACATATAGATACCGCGGAGAATCGAACTCTGTGCAGGGCGCGGGCGTAAAGAAAACGCGTAAGCGTTTTTAGCCCGCGGGCGAGGACGCCGGCAGGCGGCCGAAGCCGGTGCGGATTTGCGAAGCAAATACGCGGATTCTCCGCGCAAAGCCTCAGCCCTATGCAGATGCGATGCCGATCGGACTGCAGCCTGCCATGCCCCGCATCAACGTCGCCCCAGGCGGAAAATCCATCCCAGAATTCCGGTTCAGACTGGGATGCGGTTTCCGGATGACGTTTCAAGCGGAAACTGCATCCCGGAATCGACGCTCGGAATGGGATTCATTTTCCGGAAGACGCCTCAAGCGGAAACCGCATCCCGGAATCCGCGCTCAGAACGGGTCGCGCTTTCCCAACGGCGGTCCAAGCGGAAAGCGCATCCCGGAATCTCGCCTCAAACTGGGATACACTTTCCGCTTCACCTGCCGCCTCAAAAAACCCATGCGCTCGCCATCTCAAAACTGGGTAGAAGAAAGCCAAAACGAAACAGCAGGAGGTCAATATGACTGCAGAAGATAAGGCAAAGAACGCCGGCAAGGTCGCGCTCGTCCTGGAGGGTGGCAGCTTCCGCGGGCAATTTACCGCGGGCGTGCTCGACGTTCTTATGGAGGCCGGTGTCGAAATCCCGGCGGTATATGGCGTATCGGCCGGTGCCCTCAACGGCGTGAACTACAAGTCGCACCAGATCGGCCGTGCCAACCGCATCAACCTGGCTTTCTGCAACGACAGCCGCTTCATGGGCGCCGCGTCGTTTGCGTCCACGGGCTCTATCGTTGGCTACGACTTTATCTTTAACGACGTCCAAGACCGCCTGGACCCCTTTGACAACGAGACGTTCGACGCGAGCCCCATCGAGATGTACGCCGTCGCGACGGACATGCTCTTTGGAACCGCCACGTACCTCCCGGTCAAAAGCGCCGTGCTCGATCTCGACGCCGTGCGCGCATCGACCTCGTTGCCGCTGGTGACGCCGCCGGTCGAGATAGACGAGCACAAATACGTCGACGGCGGCGTGGCCGATTCGGTCCCCATCGAGCACGTGCTGGAGGAGGCGGGCTTCGATCGCGCGGTCGTCATCGTCACGCAGGACCGTTCGTATGAGAAAAAGCCCTACGAGTTTTTGCCGGCCGCGCGTGCGCGTTATGCCGACTACCCCTATCTGCTCGAGGCTATCGAGACGCGCCACGACCGTTACAACATCCAGCGCATGCACCTGTGGAAGTATGAGCGCGAGGGCCGTGCGTTGGTCGTCGCTCCGCAAAAGCCGGTCGAGGTCGGCCATGTCGAGCACGATCCGGCAAAGCTTTTGGACCTGTATATCCAGGGCCGTCAGGAGGCAAAGCGCCTGCTCGCGGAAATCCAAGAGTTCGTTGAGCGCTAGCGACGGCGAACCCTTAAAAAATGGCAACAGCTAAAGAGCTGGAAAATCACGGCTCGTGGATGACATGTGCAGAAACTCTGGTCGGAGCCAAAATACCTGTTGACTCGTACGGCGAGCGGGGTAATATGGACGGGTTACTTGCAGAGCCCCGTGAATCTCTGTAACAACACGTACTGTACATGGAGGAGTCTAAGTGATTTCGAAATCGACTCACTACGCCAAGCAGGGCGAGGTCCAGCGCAACTGGGTTCTCGTCGACGCCGATGGTGCTGTCCTGGGCCGTCTTGCCACCCAGATCGCAATGATCCTGCGCGGTAAGAACAAGCCCCAGTTCACGCCCAACAGCGACTGCGGCGACTTCGTTGTCGTCATCAACGCCGATAAGGTCCAGCTTACCGGTAACAAGGCCGACACGAAGACCTATTATCGCCACAGCGGCTACAACGGCGGCCTCAAGGCTGAGAGCTTCCGCCAGGCTATGGAGAAGCACCCGGAGAAGGTCATCGAGCGCGCCGTTCGCGGTATGCTGCCCAAGACCACCCTCGGCCGTGCCCAGATGACCAAGCTTAAGGTCTACGCTGGTGCCGAGCATCCGCACGCTGCCCAGAACCCCACGAAGATTGAGCTGGAGGCTTAAAGATGGCTGAGAACACCGTTGTCTACCAGGGTACCGGCCGTCGTAAGAACGCCGTCGCCCGCGTCCGTCTCGTCCCCGGCACCGGCAAGGTGACCATCAACAAGCGTGACGCCGAGCAGTATTTCGGCCGTCATCAGCTCGTTGAGAACGCCCTTGCTCCCTTCAAGGTGACCGACACCGCCGGTCAGTTCGACGTTATCGCTCTGTGCGATGGCGGCGGCATCTCCGGTCAGTCCGGCGCTCTGCGCCTGGGCATCGCTCGCGCTCTTCTGAACGCTGGCGACTACCGTGCTGACCTCAAGAAGGCCGGTTTCCTTACGCGCGATGCTCGCGTGGTCGAGCGCAAGAAGTACGGCCTCAAGAAGGCCCGCCGCGCTCCCCAGTTCTCCAAGCGCTAAGGTTTTATCTCCTTTCGAGATACAATGTACAAGCGGGGCCTGCCGATTCCTCGGCGGGTCCCGCTTTTCTTTTTCGACTAGGGCGGGCGGTTGCATATCGCCTGCTAGGGAAGGAGCGATCCTATGCCCCAGAACATCTTCGGTACCGACGGCGTTCGTGGCGTCGCCAATGCCGGCCTCTCGTGCGACCTCGCGTTTCGCCTTGGCCGCGCGGCGACCAAGTTTCTTGGTCCGGATATCTGCATCGGCCGCGACACGCGTCTTTCGGGCACCATGCTCGAGAGCGCTCTGACCGCCGGCATTATGGCCGAGGGCGGCCGCCCGCATTGCTGCGGCGTCATCCCCACGCCGGCCGTGGCCCTGCTCACTGTCCAAAATGAGCTCGACGGCGGCATCGTCATCTCTGCTTCGCATAATCCGCCGGAGTTCAACGGCATCAAGTTCTTTAGCCGCAAGGGCATGAAGCTTCCCGATGCTGTCGAGGAAGAGATCAGCGCCTGGGTCATGTCCGAGGAAGCCATGGCTGCCGACACGCTGCCGACCGGTGCCGGCGTGGGCCACATCATCAAGATGAAGGATGCCCGCAAGGCATATGTCGATCATGCCATCGATACGCTCGATGGCCTGAGGCTCGACGGCCTGGTCGTTGCCGTCGACTGCGGCCACGGTGCTTCTTGCCAGACCACGCCCGCCGCGCTGCAGCGCCTGGGTGCTACGGTCCATGCCATCAACACCGATTATTGCGGCACCGACATTAACGTTGAGTGCGGTTCTACGCATCTCGAGCCCTTGCGCGAGCTCGTGCTGCGCACCCATGCTGACATCGGTCTGGCCCACGACGGCGACGCCGACCGCGTACTGTTCGTGGACAGCGAGGGCAATGAGATCGACGGTGACTACATCCTGGCTATCTGCGGTTCTGACCTTGCCGCTCGCGGCAAGCTCGCCAACTCCGAGATCGTCTCGACCGTCATGTGCAACCTGGGCTTCTCCATCGCTATGAAGGAGCAGGGCTTCGAGATGGTCCAGACCGCCGTGGGCGACCGCTACGTTCTGGAGCGCATGCTCGCGGACGGCGCCGTCATCGGCGGCGAACAGTCCGGCCACATCATCTTCCTGGAGCACAACACCACCGGTGACGGCCTGGTGACGGCTCTGCAGCTGCTGGCCGTGCTCAAGCGCACCGGTCGTACCCTCACCGATCTTGCCGGCATCATGAAGAAGTACCCGCAGGTACTCGTCAACGTGCATTCCGACAATAAGGCCGGCCTGGACGATTGCCAGCCCATCTGGGATGCCGTCGCTGCTGCCGAGAAGGAGCTTGATGGCCGCGGCCGCATTCTGGTGCGCCCGAGTGGTACCGAGCCGCTGGTCCGCGTGATGGCCGAGGCCGAGACGCACGAGCTGACCCAGCGCGTTGTCGACGACATCGTCGAGGTTGTCAAGCGCGAACTTCCCTAATGGTCAAAAACGGGTGCCAAGTGGTAAACTGTTAAGGTTATTTTGGTTGATCGGTATGTCCGAGGGGGAGCATGTTCACTAAAGTCCTAAGGTCTTTTGGTATGCGTGGTCGAGTCCTTACGTTGGATGCTCCCATCTCGGGCGACGTCATTCCGCTCTCCGAGGTAAACGATCAGACGTTTGCTACCGGCCTTTTGGGCCAGGGCGTGGCGATTCAGCCTACGGGTACACGTGTGATTGCTCCGGCTGACGCTAAGGTCGAGGCGATTTTTCCCACGGGTCATGCCGTTGCGCTCAACACGGTCGATGGTCTAGACGTGCTCATCCATGTTGGTTTGGACACTGTCCAGCTTGAGGGCAAGCATTTTAGCGTGCATGCACAGGTGGGTGATGTCGTCCATAAGGGCGACGTGCTCATCGAGTTCGATCGCGAGGCAATTGCTGCCGAGGGTTACGATGTGACGGTTCCCATCTTGGTGTGCAACTCTGTTGAGTTCTCGAGCATCAAGGGCTCCGTTGGCGAGCATGTCGAGGAGATGGACCAGCTCATCGTTGCTCGCGAGCGCTAGTCGCTCCGCTTGGCCTTTAGCCTACAATTCAATCACGTTTACGGAGGGCGCCCTTGAAAGAGGGCGCCCTCCGTGGCAAGATGGGGATTGTCCGAAGCTAAACAGCTTTGGGTCACCGTGGACGGGCAGGGGCCTCGACGCGGTTAGACACGAGACACATATATTACGCGACCTCGCCCTGGTGGCCGCACACGTTGGTTGCGGCCGACGCGGGCCGCGGGCAAGTGCTTGTAAGGGGAGCCTTGCCTCTCTTGTACGAGAAAGGACGCGTAATGAAAATCATTAAAGCTAAAGACTACGAGGATATGAGCCGCAAGGCAGCTAATATCATCTCGGCCCAGGTTATCCTCAAGCCCGATTGCGTGCTGGGTCTTGCCACCGGCTCCACCCCGATTGGCGCTTACAAGCAGCTCGCCGCTTGGTACGAGAAGGGCGACGTCGACTTCGCCGAGGTCAGCACTTATAACCTGGACGAGTATCGTGGTCTTTCGCACGACGATCCCCAGAGCTATCACTACTTTATGCGCGAGAACTTCTTCGATCACATCAATATCGATCTGAACAACACGCACGTGCCCGATGGCTCCAACCCCGATGCCGCTGCTGCCTGCTCCGAGTACGACAAGATCGTCGCTGCCGCCGGTTACCCGGATCTGCAGCTGCTCGGCATTGGTAATAACGGTCATATTGGCTTCAACGAGCCCGATGACCACTTCTCCAAGGGTACGCACTGCGTCGACCTGACCGAGAGCACCATTCAGGCTAACAGCCGCCTGTTCGACAGCATCGATGATGTGCCCCGTCAGGCTTACACCATGGGCACCCAGACCATCATGTATGCCCGCATGATCCTGGTTGTCGCCAACGGCGAGGCCAAGGCTCAGGCCGTGCACGATATGTGCTATGGTCCGGTTACGCCCAAGTGCCCGGCTTCGATCCTGCAACTGCACACCAACTGCGTCGTCGTTGCTGACGAGGCCGCTCTTTCGCTCTGCGAGTAACGCGACCAAGCGATCTTGCATAGCTTTCCAAAAGGCCCTCGCTTTGCGGGGGCCTTTTTAGTGGACATACGCCGTGGCGTATACATGACGGAAACCTTGCCGCGTGCTTGACTGGAGGGTTTTAAATTTTTGTGATTCATTCTATAGCAGATTCTATGCACATTTGCCACCATAGAGTCGCAGGCGGTAGCGAGGAGTAGGCGAGTTGCGCAACTCAAATAAAAATAGCCGACTGCGCTACACTGCAAATGGGATGGGACATGCTGGCAAGCGCATTGACCTGCGCAAAGACCTATTGGTCGGGGGATAAGATACCATCGGGCCTCGCTGTACAAAAACTTGCCAAACACGTACCGGCAGACAATTAAAAACTCTAAGTCGCGCTATTCACGGGGCGGCTCATATGGTCCTGCAGCTACGGTGTCCATATGGTCGAGTTGAGGAGCAAGCATGGTAAACGATTTGGGCAATACGGACGACCTCGAGTTGATGCCGACGGGCGGCGGCTATATGGTGCGGCGAGATCGCTTGATGAACGAGCTTATCGTTAAAGGGCGCAAGGCGGGAATTGTTTTGCTCTACGCGCCCGATGGGTTTGGTAAGACGTCGGTGTTGCTGCAATACGTGCAGGAGGTTAAATCGGACCCCACGCGAGGGTCGGTTCGGATTATCGAGGCCGACCGCGCGATTGGACGCGAGCTCTTTATGCAGCTCGAGGTTGTCGCCGATGAGCTTAAGGACAAACCTCATTCGCTCGTTGCGATCGACAACGTGCCCAATCTCGAGCAGCACGAAACCGAGGACCTCATCGATCGAATCCGCAGCTTACGTGCTACGGGGACGGGGGTCTTTATTGCCTGCCGCCCCTCCAACCGATTGCTTATCCACGGGCTGGGCGATTCTGTAAAAGTCAATGCGCAGATGCTCAAGGTGCACGCCTATGAGTATTCGTCATGGGCCACGGCGTTCTCGATCAGCACATCGCTCGATTTTTATCGGCTCACGCAAGGCGTACCCGAGCTGGTATCGGCCCTGCAGACGGGAATGTATGGACAGGGCGATGTTGCCGGCTTGCTCGAGAACGAAATCGTCAACGTGTACGGTGCGGCGCTGGCCGATCTTGCATCGCTCGAGAACAACCTGTTGTTTACCGTTGCCTGCTTGATGGCGCTGATGGGCGAGGGCCGCATTGCGGAGCTAGAGGCGTGCGGTGTGAGGCTTTCGATGGTCGACCAGTCCATCTTTGTGCGCGATTATCCGATTTTTGGCGTGGATCCGTCTGATCGCACCTTTAGGTGTTTGGGCGCTAAGGACAACGCGCGCCTGAGGCTGCGAAAGCTTGTTGCCGAGATCCGTCCCGAACTTGTATCGCGGGCTGCTCGCATTTTGATCAAGGCGGGCCGATGCGATTTGGCTATGGACCTGGCCGACGCGTTCTTGGACCGCCATGTGGTATTGGAACTTGCCGGGCAGTATGGGGCCGATCTTGCCCTGACCGGGCACGGAGGGGACATTTGCCGTGCGGCGTCGGCGATGATCAATGCGGAAAAGCAGGAGCAAGAGCCGGCACCCGCCGAGGCACTCGGCGTGTATCTGGCGGCTGTCAGCGTGTGCAATACAAAGCTAGCAAGGTATATGGCGTCCGTTATCGAACGTGCGGGTGACCAGGCGGCGCACGAGGTCGATCCCGCTACCTGGAAAATAGCCCAGGCGCTCACCATCGCCTTTTATGGCGACAATGATCTGGGGCTTCCCGCCAACCCTGTTGTGCAAGAACAGACATCCTGCGAGGTGCTCGACATGCTGTCCGCGCATATCGAGGTCAAGCGCCACCTAACCGAGCGAGCGGAAGACGGCAATGTTCTCGCGAAGCTCAAGGCGTGCAAAGCTTATGATTGCGAGCTCGACATCGCGGGGATTCTCATACAGGCCGACCATATGCTGGTGGAGCTGTTCGACGGCTCGTTTGCTAAACCCGACGAGCGCGATGACAAGATGGCGCAGATACTCGAGGCGCTCGATATCCGCGGGCTTAAGGCGCCGTCCATTTGGCTGCGTATGGTGCTCGCGGCGCGGCGCCTGCTCGCGGGCTTGCCCGTGACCGACGATGTGGCGTTTGGCGAGCTCGACCGCTTTGCGGTGCGTGTTCGTGACAATCAAATTCAGCTGTTTGGGTTATTGCTGGAGGGTTGGCAATCGCTGGCGGAGGGGCGGCCGGTCAACGCGAAGTTCCGCGCGGTTCAGGTGCTCAAGCTCGCCGACGAATCGATTGCGTACATGCGCGAAAACGCGTTGCTGCTGGAGCGCGTGGCGTACCTGCGCAATACGTCGCTGGTATCGGTTCGCGAAGAGGCGGAGCTGCTCGACATTAGCAAGACGCAGGCCGGTGGCTCAGAAGCCTGGATCGTGGCGCTGCACCTGGCCGCTGCGGGCCGCGATAGCGATCTTGCCGCCTGGATGTCTATGAATCGCTCGGGGATTTTAGACCCATCGTATCGGCTATTTGCGCGTCTTGCGATGCACTGTCTGGGCGAGCCTGCCGTCAGGATTCGCAAGAAGCTTCCGGTGCGTGAGCTGTCGCGGTATTCACTACGCGATGATTTTGAGGGCGAAAGCGAGCACCTGTTCCAGGCGGGCGAGGTTGAGGCTGTCGATACGATCGGCCATATTGAGATGCGCATGTTTGGCACATTTCGCGCCGAGCGCGACGGCTTTCCCATCACGGATAAGATGTGGCGTCGCAAAAAGGCGGCAACACTTGCCGAGCGGCTCGCGTTGGGCATGGATGCCATGGTCGACCGCGAGACAATCGCCATGGAGTTGTGGCCCCATGCCGAGTTTAGCGCCGCGCGCAACAATCTGTATTCGACGGTATCGCGCTTGCGCTCGGCTTTGGGTCCAACGCCGGATGGCAAGTCGTGCGTGCTCATCCAAAACGAGTGCATAGGGCTCAACGGCGACTACGTTAAGACCGATGTAAGGCTCTTTGACCAGCTGAGCCGCGAGATCCTGGGAAACCGTATGGGCGCGAGAGGCCCTCACCTGGTTGAGCTTTGTCTTAAGGTTGAGCAGCTCTACGCGGGGCCGCTGTATGTTCCCACCGGTTGCAATCCCACGTTTTTTACGCGCATGCGCCACATTATGCAATCCAAGTACATCGACTGCATGATTAGGGGAGCGAATGCCGCTCTCGAGGAAAATGACCTGCAATCGGCAATTTGGCTCGTTGAATCGGGGCTTCGCCAAGAGACTGCGCGCGAGGACATGGTTCGCTGTGCCATGCGCGTTTACGGTGCGGCGGGACGACGCCGCGATGTTGTCGAGCTATACAGCGGCCACATGCACCACCTGCGAGAGCAGGTTCAAGGCGTGCCTGAGCCCGAGACAAGGCGCCTGTATGAGCGCCTGGTCGAAGGCAGGCTCAAGCGCGTGCTTGTCGAGCGATAAAAAAACGGGCGCCCGAATCACTCGGACGCCCACAGGCTACTCGGTATGGCCAGTCGGTTTTAGACGAGCTTGATCTTCTCGATATCCTTGCGCGAGGACTCGCGATACAGCGAGAACTTGCGGCCGATAACCTGAACGACGTCGGCGTGGCAGCGCTCGGCGAGCTCCTCGGCGGCCTCGCGGGCAGAAAGGCTGGAGCCGTCCAGCACGGAGCACTTAACGAGCTCGTGCTTCTCCAGGTAGGCGACCGTCTGCTCGACGGTGCCCTCGTTGACATCGGACTTACCGATGATGATGGCGGGGTTGAGGTGATGGGCCATGCTGCGAAGCTGCTTGACCTGGGCTCCTGTCAGTGCCATGGGTTCTCGCTTTCTATGTATGGGGCGCCCCGCAATGGGGCCTTAATCTACGTGAGCTGTCCCACGATAGCGCAGGAACGGCGTGGTGTGGAGCGCGTTTGCCCAGTTCGCAAAGAATGCGGATGCCGGGCGGGAAGACGATGCAAGCTTTAGATGGGCTACGGGCGGGGTACGGAGACCGGTTCCCAGGCGATAAACGCCCATCGGACTTTGCGGATGTGGTCGAGCATGTAACGTCCCTGCGGTACGCCCTTGGATCCCGGCTCGCCGGCATGGGGGTTCTCGATCATGTGGTGGGCGATATAGTCGCGCAGGCGGTCAATCTTATCCTCGTTGCCATGCTCGAGCATGCGAGAAAAGTCTGCCACGCCCGCCTCAAGACTATCGAAGGTGTCGCGGCGGGGCGATTCAAAATACGTGACCTGCGGCAACGCACCCATCTGAATAAGGATGTTAAAGGCATATACAAATCCGTTGCTGCGGGTAACCGAGACGCCGATGGCGTTCATCAGGTGCAGGTCATAGCGCGGGCTGGAGTTGGCGACCATCGTGACAGCACAACGCCGACGAGCCGTACGATCAAGCTTGGCAAGCGCACCTTTTAGATTGGTCGTCGTAACCGACCGACTGGCAAAGGCAACATCCACCGCTTTCACAACCGGTGCAACCAAATCCCAATCATCATCCCAAGCAAGCTCAAGCGGCGTAATAAGATCCTCGAGCCCATAGAACTCAATGCCAGCATCAAGCGTGCTCAACATAGCAGGGGAAAAGTCAGCAGCAATCACAGGATGCCCAGCCTGAGCAAGCGGAATAGCAATCGACCCAGCCCCGCACCCCATATCGAGCACCGACTCGCCAGGCTCAAGCGCCAGCAGTTTTATAAAATCCCGAGCATACGGGGCAGTCTCCAGCGGACGAAAATGCCGAGCCCGCTTATCCCACTCAAAACAATCATCAGCCCGATGCCGATCAGCCTGCAGACGCATCCATTCGCCATTCCAATCCGCAGAAAGAAGCTCAGATTGAATTACACCATCAGCCACGGGCCATCCCCCTCACAACAAAAAAGCGGCCCCTCCCAAAAGAAGAGCCGCAACCAGCATATATCAGAAAAAGAACCGTTCCAATGCCAAACCGCCGTACCAGCCAAGTGGTGCAGGAGCGAAGCAACTGCAACCGGGACAGAACCCAACTGAGGTCCCGTTGTGCAGGAGCCCCGGGGAGGGCAAATATATAAGGTCGATCGCGAGTTCCGCACGAGCCGGAGAGCACTTAATGTGCTCTCCGTGCGAGTCAGGACTGTCCGAGCAGGCGACCTTATATATTTGCCCTCCCCGGGGCTCCCGCACCAGTCCCCCTCAGCTAGTTCTTGAGCGAGTTCAGCGGCGCCGGGAAGCGTCCGCCACGGTGGGCGAGCACGGTGCCGGCGTTGGGGTTCACCGGCATGATGGGCGCACGGCCGAACAGACCGCCGTACTCAACGCAGTCGCCCACGCCCTTGCCGATAGCGGGAATCACGCGCACGGCCGTGGTCTTATTGTTGATGACGCCGATGGCCATCTCGTCGGCGATAATGCCGGCGATGGTCTCGACCGGGGTGTCGCCGGGGATGGCGATCATGTCCAGGCCAACGGAACACACGCAGGTCATGGCCTCGAGCTTCTCGAGCGAAAGTGCGCCGGCCTCGACGGCAGCAATCATGCCGGCGTCCTCGGACACGGGAATAAAGGCGCCCGAGAGACCGCCCACGCTGGAGCTGGCCATGACGCCGCCCTTCTTGACAGCATCGTTGAGCATGGCGAGCGCGCAGGTCGTGCCGGGGCCACCGCAGGTGCCCACGCCGATGATCTCGAGGATGCGTGCAACGGAGTCGCCGATGGCGGGCGTGGGAGCCAGCGACAGGTCGACAATGCCCATCTCGACACCCAGGCGATGGGCAGCCTCGCGGCTCATGAGCTCGCCGGCACGGGTGATCTTAAAGGCGGTCTGCTTAATCTTCTCGGCGACTTCCATCATTGATGCGGAGTCGGGCAGCGTCTCCAGGGCTGCAGCCATAACGCCGGGGCCCGAGACGCCTACGTTGATGACGGCGTCGGCCTCGCCACCGCCGTGGACGGCACCCGCCATAAACGGGGAGTCCTCGACCATGTTGGCAAAGCAGACAAACTTGGAGGCGCCAACGGAATCCTCGTCTGCCGTAAGCTTAGCGGCATCGATGATGGTCTGAGCCGCCATGAGCACGGCGTCCATGTTGATGCCGGCACGCAGACTGGCGACGTTGACGCTGGAGCAGACGCGGCTGGTGGTGGCGAGCGCCTGGGGGATGGACTGGATGACGCGGCGGTCGGCGTCGCCGATGCCCTTCTGGACGAGTGCGGAGAAGCCGCCCAGGTAATCGATGCCGAGCGTCTCGGCCGCGCGGTCGAGGGCATGCGCGATGGGGGTGAGGTCCTCATCCTTGCAGCACGCGGCAATCTGCGCCACCGGGGTGACGGAAACGCGCTTGTTGACGATGGGGATACCGTACTCGCGCTCGAGGTTCTCGGCGGTCTCGACCAGGTGCTCAGCCGTGTGCGTCACGTGGTCGTAGATCTTCGTGCACATGCGGTCGAGGTTCTCGTCACCGCAACCCATGAGCGAAACACCCATGGTGATGGTCCTGATGTCGAGGTTCTGCTCCTCAACCATGCCGCGGGTTTCCGCGATTTCTGCGGGCGTGATCGCCATCCTTGCGCTCCTATCTGCCAAAACGAGCATAGTCTTATCTATTCTAACGTGCCGCACGTGCCAAGTGGCGCGTGCGGCACGTTTTGGTGCTCGGTTGTTTCCGTTGTGTTACTGACCAAAGACCTCTTCGGCGATACGAGCGCTTTCGGCGGCGTCCTTGGCGTAGTAGTCCGCACCGATCTGCTTGGCGTATTCGGGGGTGAGCACGGCGCCGCCCACGATGATCTTGACGCCCGGCACCTCGGCATGAAGCAGCTTGATGGTCTCCTCCATGGCGACGACCGTGGTAGTCATAAGCGCCGAGAGGCCGACGAGTTTGATATCGCGCTCCTTGACGGTCTTGAGTACCTCCTGCGGGTCGACGTCGCGGCCTAGGTCAAAGACGGTATAGCCGTAGTTGTCGAGCAGCATTTTGACGATGTTCTTGCCAATATCGTGGATGTCGCCCTTGACGGTGGCCACGCAGATTTTGCCCTTGTCGGCAATCTCGCCGGCGGGCATCAGTCGCTTGATGGTGTCGAAGCCCACGCGTGCGGCCTCGGCCGAGGCCATGAGCTGCGGCAAGAAGAACTTGCCCTGGTCAAAGAGGACTCCGACCTCGTCGAGGGCGGGGATAAAGTGATTGTTGATGAGGTCCATGGCGTCGTGGTCTGCCAGCAGACGCTCGGTCTCGGCGGCGATCTCGCCTTTGCGGCCCGAGACGACCATGTGGCGAATCGGGTCGTCGTTGCCGTCGGTGCCGGCGGTGCCAGCAGCGGGCGCGGCATCACTCGATGCGGCCTGAGCTGCTGCCGGGTTTGCGGCGATCTTATACGGATCGGTCCAGCCGGCGTAGCGCTCGATGTATCCGGTCGAGCCCTCGTCCTCAACGCTCAGGACGCGATAGCTGTAGACGGTGTCCATAAAGCGCTTGGAGCCCGGGTTCATGATGGGGGCGTCCAGGCCCGCGCCAAAGGCGGCGGCCAAAAAGACCGAGCCCAGCAGCGGGCGGGCAGGCAGGCCAAAGCTGATGTTCGACACGCCGAGCGCGCATTTGACGCCCAGGCGCTCCTTGCACAGGGACATGGCGCGCAGGATCTGCTCGGCCTGGCGTTGATTGGTCGAGGCGGTCATGACCAGGCAGTCGATGAGGATGCGGTCCGGTCCGATGCCGTAGCGGGCAGCCTCGGCCACGATGCGCTCGGCGATGGCGAAGCGGGCCTCGGCAGTATCGGGGATGCCGCCTTCGTCGAGCGTAAGGCCGACAACGTTGGTGCCGTAGTGGGCGACCAGCGGAAAGATCTCATCCATGATCTGCTGCTTGCCATTGACCGAGTTGATGATGGGCTTGCCGGCGTAGCGGCGCACGGCGGCCTCGACGGCCGCGGGGTCGGTGGAGTCGATCTGCAGCGGCAACAGCGTGGAGCCCTGGAGCTGCTCGGTCGCCTGTTGGATGATCTTGACCTCGTCGATCTCGGGCAGGCCTACGTTGACGTCCAGGATGTCGGCGCCCTGTTCCTGCTGGCTGATGCCCTGGCTCACGACGTAGTCTAGGTCGCCGTCGCGCAGGGCCTGTTGCAGGCGCTTTTTGCCGGTGGGATTGATGCGCTCGCCGATGACGGCGATCTTGTGGCCGTCACAGGGAAGGTCCACGACCGTCTGGGCGCTCGTGACCGACATACTGGGCTTGCGGTGACGTGGGCTGGGCGTGTGGTTGTCGATGAGGGTGCGAAGTGCCGCCATGTGCGTGGGCGTGGTGCCACAGCAGCCACCCACGACGCTCACGCCGTCCTCAATCATGCCGGCGACGGCCTCGGCGTATTCGGGTGCCTGGATGTCAAAGACGGTATTGCCGTCATCGTCCACGCGGGGCAGTCCCGCATTGGCCTGCACCATAACGGGCTTGTCGGTAACGGTGAGCATGCGTGCGGCGAGCCCTCGGAGCTCGGCCGGTCCCTGGCTGCAGTTGATGCCTAAAACGTCGGCGCCGATGGCGTCGAGCGTGACGGCGGCCACCTCGGGACTCGTACCCAGGAACGTGCGACCGTCTTCCTCAAAGGTCATGGTGGCAAAGACGGGCAGGTCAGAATTCTCGCGGCAGGCGAGGACTGCCGCCTTGATCTCGGCAAGATCGGTCATGGTCTCGATAATAAAGAGGTCGACGCCCGCAGCGACGCCGGCGCGCACCTCCTCGGCAAAAAGGTCGTAGGCCTCGTCAAAGCTGAGGGTGCCCAGGGGGCGCAGCAGGGCGCCGATGGGGCCGATGTCGCCGGCGACGTAGCGGGCGCCGGCCGCGCGGGCGCAGGCGACAGCGGTGGCAAAGACATCGGCCACGGTGGCGGCGCCGTCGAGCTTGTGGGCGTTGGCACCAAAGGTGTTAGCGGTGATCACGTCACAGCCAGCCTCGACGTACTGACGCTGGATATCGGTGATGACCTGGGGCTCCTCAAAGTTGAGCAGTTCGGGCAGGGCGCCGGCCTTCATGCCGGCCGCCTGCAGCATGGTGCCCATGCCGCCGTCGAACAGCAGATGCCCCGTGCCCTCGATGGCGGCGCGCAGGCGATCGTCCTTAATGCGAAGGTCGTCGATCGTGCGCGTCTTGTACGTGGCGCCGTTACAACGCGCAGTATTGACGGGCGCTGCCAGCGCGGTACCGTCGGAATCATGGGTGATAAGCGGAGTAAACATCGAGGGCTCCTAATGGCTGGAATAGCAGGTGGTGTGGGCGGCGCGGAAGCGGCAGTGCTCGCGCATGCGGCAGATATTGCAGGTGGGGCGGCTCTGGGCGTCGCGGACCTTGCCATCAAACAGACCGATCACCGCGGTCACGCTCTTGGTGGGCATGAGCAGGCTGGTCGGCGTGACGGTAAGCCCGATGAGCCGCGTGGCGTTGAGCGCAGCCACGATTGAGTGCTGGGCCGTAAGCGGGCAGTCGCCGTAGCCGGGGCTGAAGCGCCAGTTACCGGCGAGTCCGTGTACGGCGGCCGCAGCTTTGACCTGTTGGTCCATCTGCTCGACGGCGGCTTCTACATAGGCAGAGCATGCGGCGTCGAGCACGGCTCCCTCTAGGGGCTGCTGGGCTCCCGTGGTTCGCAGGCGACGCTCGGCGTCCATGCCGAGGGTGCATGCCATGAGTGCGGCAAAGCGGGCGTCTTTGAGGTGGCGATAGATATCGCGGCCGCGCAGCTCAACGTTGGTGCCGACCAGGCGGATGCAAGGCTCGCCCTGCTCGTCGACGCCCGTGGCATCGACGGCAAACACGCGTCGCACACCACGGGGCTCAATGTCCAGTTCCAAACGTTCAACGACAAGCTCAATACGCTGCGACAGCTCGGGCTCAATCTGCTGGCCGCCGTAGCCCAGATACCGCAGCATCTCGGCACGGTCGACTCGGGGGCGATGGGCAGCATCGATACGGTAGAGCGCCGGCGACGCAAGGTCGGCCGGCACTTCACCAAAAGCTGTATCGATGTGCGGTTTTTCCATTACCCCAGGCGCTCCATAATGGTTGCGGCGATCGCAGGACGATTCATAGTGTACAGGTGCAGACCGTCGGCACCGTGCTCCTTGAGGTCGCAAAGCTGACGGGCGGCATAATCTACACCGGCTGCCTGCAGGCTCTCGGGGTCGTTCTCGTACTTGGCGAGGATCTTGATGACGGGGGAGGGCAGCGACGCGCCGCACATAAAGACCATGCGGCTGATCTGCGACTTGCCCATAAACGGCATGATGCCCGCGGTAATGGGCACGGTGATGCCGGCCTTGTCGGCAAGCTCGCGAAAACGGTAGAAGCACTCGTTGTCAAAAAAGAGCTGCGTCACAAAGAAGCTCGCGCCGGCGTCCTGTTTTTGCTTGAGGTATTCGACCGAGAGGTTGAGATCCTCGCAGGCAATGTGACCCTCAGGGTAGGCTGCGGCGCCCACGCAAAAGCCGGCGTCGACGAGCTCGGGGATGAGGTCACGGGCGTAGGCGTAGTCCGAGGCGGGCTTGCCATCCTCAGTCGCGCCAGCGGGCAGGTCGCCGCGCAGGGCTAGCACGTTTTCCACACCGGCCGAGCGATACTCGTCAATCTTGGCGGCGATGTCGGCGTGGGTGCGGCCAACGCAGGTGAGGTGCGCTACCGAGGGCGTATCGAATTCGCTCGTAATCATATGCGCGATGGGGGCGGTGGTGGCACCGTTGCCCGAGCCGCCGGCCGAGCAGGTGACCGAGACAAAGCTCGGCGAAAGCTTGCACAGATTGCCTGCCACTTCGCGAGCCGTATCGAGGGTCAGCTCGCCCTTGGGCGGGAACATCTCAAACGAAACGGGCGCGGTGCCCTGGGATGCTGCCTGCTTAAAAACCTCGTCGACGCGCATATCGTGCTCCTCTAGATACGTAATAGTGTGATGTGTTGTAAGGATTCTACAGCACCACTGTGTCACGGTGGAGTTTCACTCGCTATTTGGGGATACCAATCAAAGATGCCCTACTATCGGCATTTCCTATAACAGGGCGGTCAATCTAGGATGGGGCTATAAAGACTGGTATCTGATGCGAAATACCAGTTAATAGAGCCCCATCCCAAATTGACTACCCTTAAACCATGGGGAGAGGTCTGCAATTTATACAGTTGATTGGCTGTTGAGGGCGGCAACGCCGCCGCGATGCGGTAACCTCATTGATTGGTTTCGTGACAGCAACATAACGGTAATGTTGCGGAAACACGACGAGCCTAATCTATGACTCGTTCGTTAGTAATCAACACCGCTTCTCACGCGGTGCCGATACGAAGGGAGTTCCGTATGGCCGAACTTACTGACCGCTTCGGGACCATGGTGTTCTCTGAGGAAGTCATGAAGGACTACCTCCCCAAGGACATTTGGAAGCGCCTTGCTGCAACCCTCGAGGACGGTGAGCCGCTCGACCTGGATGTGGCCAACGCCGTTGCCCACGCCATGAAGGTCTGGGCCATCTCCAAGGGCGCGACGCACTACGCGCACTGGTTCCAGCCGCTTTCGGGCATTACTTCCGAGAAGCACGACAGCTTCCTCGAGCCCAACCACGACGGCACCGCCATTACCAAGTTTACGGGCAAGAACCTCATCCAGGGCGAGCCTGATGCCTCGAGCTTCCCCAACGGCGGCCTGCGTGCCACCTTCGAGGCCCGTGGTTACACCGCTTGGGATCCCACCAGCCCTGCCTTCATTAAGGACGATGTCCTGTGCATCCCCACGGCTTTCTGCTCCTACACGGGCGAGGCCCTGGACAAGAAGACCCCGCTGCTGCGCTCCATGACCGCGCTCTCGCGTGAGTCCAAGCGCGTTCTGGCGTTGTTTGGCAAGACCCCCAAGAAGGTCGTTCCTTCCGTGGGCGATGAGCAGGAGTACTTCCTGATCAAGAAGGACGCTTACCGCAAGCGCAGGGACCTGGTCATCACCGGTCGCACCCTCTTTGGTGCTGCTCCCTGCAAGGGCCAGGAGCTCGAGGAGCACTACTTTGGCGCTATCCGCCCCACCGTCTCGGCCTATATGAAGGACCTGGACGATGAGCTGTGGGCGCTCGGCATTCCCGCCAAGACCAAACACAACGAGGTCGCTCCCTGCCAGCATGAGCTCGCCCCTGTCTACGGCGAGGTCAACGAGGCCATCGACCAGAACCTGGTCATGATGGAGAAGATGAAGCTCATCGCCTCCCGCCACGACTTGGTCTGCCTGCTGCACGAGAAGCCCTTCGAGGGCATCAACGGTTCGGGCAAGCACAACAACTGGTCGCTTGGCACCGAGTCCGAGAATTTGCTCGATCCGGGCGACACCCCGCTCGACAACCTGCAGTTCATCGTCTTCCTCACCGCGGTGATCGAGGCCGTCGATAACTATCAGGAGCTCCTGCGTGCCTCCGTTGCCTCGGCCGGCAACGATCACCGTCTGGGCGCCAACGAGGCTCCTCCGGCGATTATGTCCATCTTCCTGGGCGACCAGCTTACCGAGGTCGTCGAGAAGATCATCGATGGCAAGGCTTCCGTCCATGCCACGCGCGGCGTGCTCGACCTGGGCGCCGATACTCTGCCCAAGCTGATGCAGGACAACACCGACCGCAACCGCACCTCCCCGTTCGCCTTCACCGGCAACAAGTTCGAGTTCCGTGCCTGCGGCTCCGAGCAGAACGTCTCCGATTCCAACCTGGTGCTCGATGCCGCCGTGGCCAAGTCGCTCAAGTCCTTCGCCGACGCACTCGAGGGTACGCCCGAGGATAAGTTCCAGGACGCCGCGCTCGAGTACTGCAAGAAGGTGCTGACCGATCACCAGCGCATCCTGTTCTCCGGCGACGGTTACTCCGACGAGTGGCCCATCGAGGCCGAGAAGCGCGGCCTTGCCAACAACAAGACCACGGCCGACGCTCTTCCCGCCTTTGTTTCCGATAAGGCTATCGCGCTCTTTGAGGAGACGGGCGTCCTGACCAAGGCCGAGGCTCAGTGCCGCTATGACTGCAAGCTCGAGAAGTACAACAAGCTCATGAACATCGAGGCTACCACGATGGTTCGCGAGGCGCGTCGTACCTATCGTCCGGTCATTACCGCCTATGCCACCAAGGTCGCTAAGGGCCTTGAGACTATTCGTGCCGCCGGCGCCGAGGCCGCCATGCAGTGCGAGCAGAACACGCTCAACAAGCTCTGCAACGGTATCACCGCCATCAACGACTCCATCAAGGCGCTCGACGCCGTGCATCAGAAGGCCGAGGCCCTCGATGGCCAGGAGCAGGCCAACGTGTATGCACACGAGGTCGTTCCCGCTATGGATACGCTGCGTGCCGCCGTGGATGCCATGGAGGAGATCGTGGCCGCCGACTACTGGCCGGTCCCGACCTACGACGACATCCTGTTCTACGTGTAGAACGTAACTGACATATCGTCACGGTATTGAGCAGGGGTCCGCATCGCGCGGGCCCCGGCTTTTTGTTTGCGAGGGACGCTTTGGAGCCCGTTTTGCAACTGATTCGTCCACGCAATAAGGGGTCGTGGGCAAAAAACGTCAAATATGAGTACTGTCACAAGCCCTGTAGCATTATTTTTTTGCAAAAAATGCAGTATTACGCAACATATGTCCAAGTACTTAGCTGATAAGCGCCTGCAATTCCTCCGCCGTAGGACGCCTGGCGTCCAAATTGCCTTCTGATGGCATGAAATCGCTGTTACTAAATTGGTAACAGTACTCATATTTGCTATTTTTTGCCCACGGTCCATCGGGAGATGCCGGGATTCGCACCCTGTCGGGTTCGAATCCCGGCGCATGGGTAGCAAAAAGCCCGCTACCGAATTGGCAACGGGCTTCTCAGATTCTGTGGTGCCCCCAGCGGGATTCGAACCCGCGATATCCACCTTGAAAGGGTGGCGTCCTTGGCCGCTAGACGATGGGGACAGCGGGAAAGAGTATAGCAGACTTTTTTATCTGTTCACATATCGTTGGCAAACTGGAAAACCACCACACAGGAGCTGACCCTCTATCCCGATCTTCAAACATCTCGATTTGTAACATCTGGGGAGGCAAATCGGCTCTATCTGTTACAGATCGAGACAAACGGCGGGCGTCGGGACGAACATCTCATTCTGTAACAGTAAGACGACTTTTAACGGTCTAGATGTTACAGATTGAGACAAACTGCCGTGGCAGGTCAAAACCACCACAAAGGTGCCTGTCCCCTTTGTGGTGGTGGGGTGCTAGGGGAGGAGCTTCATCGCGGCGTCGTGGGCGGCGTGCTCGTAAGCGTCGTCGAGGGGCTTGAGCGGCAGCAGAGCGTTGGCCTGCGCGTCGCCGCGGCGCTCGAGGGCGTGCGCGATCAGCCAGTCGGTGAGTTCGGGGTTTTTGGGCAGCGCCGGGCCATGCAGGTACGTGCCGATGACGCCCTTGTAGATCAGACCCTCAAAGCCGTCGTCGCCGTTGTTACCGGTGCCCGTGACGACGGACGTTCCGAGCGGCGTGGCCTCGGCGTCCAAAAGCGTGCGGCCACCGTGGTTCTCGAATCCTACAAAGGGCTCGGGTGACAGGTCGGTCTTGACGGCGACGTTGCCGATCAGGCGGTCGGAGCCGCGCACGGTTTCAGCAGCAACGACGCTCAGGCCCTCGATGCGATCCTCGCCCATATAGTACGAACGGCCGAGCAGCTGATAACTGCCACAGATGGCAAGCAGTGTGCCACCGTCCTCAACATAGGCCGCGACCTTGTCTTTTTGGGCGAGCAGCTCGTGTGCCACGGCTAGCTGGTCGCGGTCGGAGCCACCGCCCATCATGACGATGTCGGCGTCGGTGAGATCGAGCGACTCGCCCATACGGACCTCGTCCACGCGCACGGGGATGCCACGCCAGGCGCAGCGGCGCTCGAGGGCAATGACGTTGCCGCCGTCGCCATAGAGGTTGAGGGCATCGGGATACAGGTAGACAATGCGCAGGGGGCGCGAAAGCTCGACCGGCGCAATATCGGTGGGGACAGCGCTACCATCGGCGCGCGTTACGGCGTGGGAGGCGACCGAGCTCGCATCGGCGCCCTTAAGCTCGTTGAGCTCCTTGACCAGCGGTGGGAAGGCCGTGTAGTTGGCGACGGCGTAGAAAGTATCGCCAGCCTTCTCGTCCGCCACGGCGCCGATCGCCTGCTCGATATTCGAGATGATGGCGGCGTCGATGCCGGCGTACTTCAGACGTACCTGCATATCGTGTGCACGCGTGCCGCCGGCAAAGGCGACAAGCCCTGGGGTATCGGCGATGCGCTCGAAGTCGACGTCGTAGATCCACGAGACATCGTGGCCGTCGGCGTCGTTGTCGTTCAGGAAGAAGGCGCAGAGCCTGCCGCCTGCCGTTTTAATGGACTGAATCTGGCGATCGAAGCCCACGGGATTTTTGGCCAGGTTTGCCTCGACGGTGCGGCCGGCAATGTTCCAGCGGCCCATGCGTCCGCCGGCGGGGACGTAGGCATCGAGCGTGGGCTGTAGATGCGCCGCGTCCACGCCCAGCTCGCGCGCCGCAAAGAAGGCGGCGGCAACGTTGTAGACCATGTATAGGCCGTTGTAGCGCGTGGCGATGTGCGTTGCGGGTGCGTCGGTATTGGGTCCAAAGTTCAGGTCAAAGCCGTAGCCGTTGCAGGTGAGCTCAACGCCCGTCACGCGACGGACCAGCGCGGGACGACCCCAGCCGCACGAGGGGCAATGGTATGCGCCGAGCTGTCCGTACTGCACATAGTCGTACTCCAGCGGCGCGTTGCACTGCGAGCAAAAACGCGAGTCGCTAATGCGATCGGACTCGGTGCCCGTAGCACCGTCGATGCCAAAGGCGATGCTTGCATTGGGAACGCGCGCGGCGATCGCGGCACACAGCGGGTCGTCTGCGTTGTAGATGAGCGTTGTTGCCGGAGAGAGCTCCAACGCATGGGCAATGACGTCTTGGGTATGGTCGATCTCGCCGTAGCGGTCTAGCTGGTCGCGGAACAGGTTGAGCAGCACGAAGTACGTCGGGTTGAGCTTGGGCAGGACGCGCACGGTGTAGAGCTCATCGCACTCAAAAACGCCCACGCGCTTGCCGCTGGCAGTGTGCTTAAGGCCGCCGCGGGCCTCGAGCAGTGCGCCCACCACGCCCGGCTCCATGTTGTTTCCGGCACGGTTGCATACCACGGTGGCACCGCTGGCGGCAACGGCGTCGGCAATGAGATTGGAGGTGGTGGTCTTGCCGTTGGTGCCGGTGATCACCACGCTGCGGTCGACAAGGCCCGCGAGGTCGCTTAACAGCTCGGGGTCGATTTTCATGGCGATGCGGCCGGGGAGTACGCCGCCCTGGCGCTTAAGGACAGAGCGCAGCCCCCAGCGGGCGATATCGCTCGAGGTGCAGGCGAGAGAAGAGCGGAGTTCATGAAGCCGTTCCTAACGTGAATGACATGGTCGTGGCGTTTGCGTCGTTAAAAACCGTAACGGCGCGCAAATTCCTGGGCAAGCTGCGATACGTCTTCGCAAGCGCTGGCCCAGGGGCAAGTCGGGAGTATCCGAGATGATGCCGTCGGCCTGCCCAAACTGCCTGATGCGAAAGGTCCCAGGGGTCGTGCGGTTCGGGCCGGCAGGGAAGGTACGGCGTCTGATACATGGGGTTCAGCAAAAAGAACGCGCCGCCCTCGCAGCGGTTGGCAAACTCACGCAGCGCGCGTGTCGCCGGGCGCATCTTGTTCGTTTTGAACAGCAAGATCGTGCGGGCGAGCAGGTACCAGGGGGAGTTCTCGAGGGCATCGGCCCCCATCTGTTCTTCGAGCTGGTGGGCCAGGGCAAAAAAGCCGTCCTCGTCTTCCAGGCGAGCGAGGGCGAGTAGCACGGTGCCTGCAGCTCGGGTGGGATAGCCTTCCGCCTTAAGAACGCGGCGAGAATAGTTGGCGGCAGCACGGTAGCGAGCGCTCGCCATGCACAGCTGCGAGATGGCCTCGAGCGTGTGGAGCCACCCGATAAGAGCCGGCTCGCTTACGGTGAGATCGGCCGCCGTCACGCCGTCCGTCAAAACCTTGTTGGCCCAGTAGTGCGGGGCCTCCATGTCGAACCCGGGCACGCTTTGCTGCAAGTAATCGGCCGTGGTCGCCTCGAGCTTCATCAAGTCGCCTAGACAGGCGTCGACGGGCGTGTCCGCCAAAATGATGGCGAGCAGCTGGGCATCGACGGCCAGCGCGTCGACGCGGACGATCTTGAGCAGCTCATCGCGCGTATCGTCGAACAGGTGGTTGCGCGTCTGCTCAAACTCCTCGTCGCTGCCCATGTCCTCGATACGATGGAGCTCGTCGAGCAGGTGGCGGTGGACGCCTGCATAGGACAGCAGTGCCTGGGCATGCTCGGTCTGCGCATACTTATGAGGGTTGACGCTCACGTCGTTATGGACAAGCTCGCGTGCTGCATCGGTGAGTTCGGGGTGCGACGCAAGGTAGGCGCGCTCCAGGTAGGCGGGGATGTAGACGCTCGGATCCATTAGAGGTCTCCTCCCTTAAACGGCAGGCCCTGCTCGGCCGCCCGCAGGATGCGCTCGTCGATCTGGGAACGCACGATATCGTTGGTGGCGACCCAGGCGGCAAAGCTGGCATTGTCGGGGGCGCCCAGGCCCTCCTGCAGTACCGGCGTCGCCTCGGACAGCGCAAGGACAAGCTCGTCGGTGGAGCCCACACCCACGTTGACGCGGGCATAGACGCCATCGGGAAACTCGGTTTGGAAGTAGAGCGCCTCGGCTGCGTGCGGACACGAGCGCGCAAGGATGCGCAAGTAGTGCTCGGCGCCTTCGTAGTCCAGCTCGCGCCAGGCAGCGCTCATCAGCGCGATGAGCGTCCATGGGTCCAAGTCGCGCTCCGCATCCTTGGGACGACGGCGCAGTGGGGTATTCGCGAGGTACGGCACGGAGTGTGCGGAGCGAAAGCGCTTGAGCTCCTCGGCGGGGTATTCGAGCTTCGCCATGGCGAGCATCGCGGTGTGGCGGACGCCAGCAGGATCGTTGGGGGCAAAGTCGAGGCTGCGGTTTGCGGCTTCGAGCGACATGCGATAGCGGCCGCTAATGAGGGCGCGCGACGCAAGGGCGGCAAGCCAGCGCAGGTAGGGGCGGCGCATAAGGTCGCCAGCGGCCTCGCGCTCGTAGGGGTCCTGCGCCGAGGCGATTTTGAGCGCTAGGTCGTGCTCGACCTCATCGCACTTGGACACCAGGTACTGTACGTATTCCTCGTTGGATTCGGCGGTGAGCGCCGTCAGCATGCGCTGGGCGTCCCAGTTGGCCGGATCGAGTGCGGCCGCCTCGCGGAGCATGTTCTCGGCAGCTGCCTCTTCCTGCTCTGCCTGGGTATCGTCAGGGATAAAGGGAATGCGGTAGTCGACAGCCTCGACCACCTTGGCAATGAGGTGCCCGGCGCGGTCGCGGTCGTGCACGATGAGTGGTGCGGGGTTGCGGGTGAATTGTTCCATCAGACGCTCTACGGCGGCAGCGTCGGTGAGCGGGATATTGTCGCGGCGCAAGGCCTCAAGAACGAGGCGATGGCAATCCTCTTGAATGGGATCGAATGCCATGGGGCCTCCTTTGCTGCGGTTAGGGTTCAAATGTCTCTATATAAAGTTCTAGTTTACCCGCATGTGGCACACCGGGGGTGCCGCACTTGGACATGCACCTTTGCACCACGAAGACGGATGTCGCACAAATGTCGGCACCTTGGACGACTGAGTGGTATCACGGTGCCGCAAACGGTCGATTTTTGGCGGCGAACGGGGCGCATTTTGGAGGGGCACAGTCCTGCCCGGGATATGTGGTCAACCTTGATAAAACGTTTGCCCAGCTTGGGAGTATGAATGCCCCACAAGGGTCTTCAGGGATAGAAAAAACGTTTCATCATTGTCGGCTTTAGGTGAATAACTGACCAACCAGAACGGTAGAATAGTGTTTGTCTGAGCGTTGAGACGTTTAGACATCGCGCATTGTCATCGCCGGCAACGCGCAAAACGGTCCTAACGGAGCCAATTGGGTGCTCCGTTATATACGCAAGTCTAAGAGGGGCTTGTTTAGGAGGCACAGTATGGGACGTTTTACCAATCCTCGCGATCTGTACTTTGGTGAGGGCGCTCGCCACGAGGTGAAGAACCTCAAGGGCAAGAAGGCCATCATCGTTTCTGGCGGCAGCTCTATGCGCCGCGGCGGGTTCCTGCAGGACGTTGAGGCCGACCTCAAAGAGGGCGGCTTCGAGGTCAAGCTGTTCGAGGGCGTCGAGTCCGATCCGTCCATCGAGACGGTCATGAAGGGCGCCGAGGCCATGCGCGAGTTCGAGCCCGACTGGATTATCGCCATCGGCGGCGGCTCGCCCATCGATGCCGCTAAGGCCATGTGGGTCTTCTACGAGTATCCCGAGGAGTCCTTCGATAACATCATCCAGCCGTTCAGCTTCCCCGAGCTGCGTCAGAAGGCTCACTTCTGCGCCATCTCCTCTACCTCCGGTACCGCTACCGAGGTCACTGCCTTCTCCGTCATCACCGACTATGCCAAGGGCATCAAGTACCCGCTGGCCGACTTCAACATCACCCCGGATGTCGCCATCGTCGACCCCGAGCTCACCTACACCATGCCCGCCAAGCTATGCGCTCACACCGGCATGGATGCTCTGACCCACTGCATGGAGGCCTACGTTTCCACCTGCGCCTCTATGTTCACCGACGCCAACGCTCTGCACGGCATCCGCGAGATCGTCGAGTGGCTGCCCAAGTCCTATGCTGGCGACCATGAGGCCCGTCAGCACATGCACGAGGCTCAGTGCATCGCCGGTATCGCCTTCTCCTCGGGCCTGCTCGGCATCGTTCACTCCATGGCTCACAAGACCGGTGCTGCCTTCGAGAACGGCCACATCATCCACGGTGCTGCTAACGCCATGTACCTGGGCAAGGTCATCCAGTGGAACTCCAAGGATCCCCGTGCTGCCGAGCGTTATGCTTACGTGGCCAAGGAGATCCTGCACCTTCCCGGCGAGACCAACGAGGAGCTCATCGCTGCGCTCGTCCAGAAGATTCGCGACCTCAACGACCAGCTCAACATTCCGCAGTCCATCAAGGATTACGCGAATGGTGGCGTGAAGGTCGACGCCGAGAACCCGCAGATGGTCTCCGAGGAGGAGTTCCTCGCCAAGCTTCCCGAGATCGCCGCGAACGCCGAGACCGACGCCTGCACGCCCGAGAACCCGCGTGAGACCAAGGCTGCCGACTTCGAGAAGATCCTCAAGGCCTGCTACTACGACACCGACATCGATTTCTAATCGACTCTTGTTATCGTAACGAGGGGCTCCGCACGTATCCGTACGGAGCCCCTTTCTTTTTTTATTAGAGAATGGGATAGTTATGGCTGCAATTTTCAATAGCCCCAGCAAGTACATCCAGGGTCCGGACGAGCTCGCCAAGCTCGGCTCCTATGTCGAGCCGCTCGGCGCTAAGGCCCTCGTCATCGTGACGCCTTCGGGCAAGAAGCGCGTCGGTGCCAAGATCGAGGGCGGTTTTGCCGAGGCCAAGGCCGAGCTGCTGTTCGAGGACTTTAACGGCGAGTGCTCCAAGGGCGAGGTCGATCGTCTGGTTGCGCTCGCTCGCGACAACGGTTGCGACATCATCGTCGGCGTCGGTGGCGGCAAGATCCTCGACACCGCGAAGGCCGTTGCCTACTACCTGGAGACCCCGGTCATCATTTGCCCCACCATTGCTTCGACCGATGCTCCGTGCTCGGCACTTTCGGTGCTCTACACCGACGACGGCCAGTTCGACAAGTATCTCTTCCTTAAGGCAAACCCCAATATTGTCCTGATGGATACGACGGTTATCGCGGCGAGCCCGGTGCGCCTGACGGTTTCCGGCATGGGCGATGCGCTCGCAACCTACTTTGAGGCCCAGGCGACGCACGATGCCGACGGCGGCACCTGCGCTGGCGGCAAGGGCGGCATGGCCGGCCTGGCGCTCGCCAAGCTCTGCTACGAGACGCTTATGGCCGATGGCGTCAAGGCCAAGGTCGCGCTGGAGAAGGGTGCGCTCACGCCTGCCGTCGAGCACATCATTGAGGCCAACACGCTGCTCTCCGGCATTGGCTTTGAGAGCTCGGGCCTTGCTGCTGCTCATGCCATCCACAATGGTCTGACGATGCTGCCCGAGTGCCACGGCATGTATCACGGCGAGAAGGTCGCCTTTGGCACTATCGTCCAGCTGGTACTCGAGGATGCTCCGACTGAGAAACTCGAGGAAGTCTTGGGCTTCTGCATTGAGCTGGGCCTGCCGGTCACGATGAAGGAACTTGGCGTTGCCGAGCTTACGCGCGAGCAGGCCATGATTGTTGCCGAGGCCGCCTGCGCGCCCGATGACACCATGTGCAACATGCCGTTTGAGGTGACGCCCGAGATGGTCGCAAACGCCATCCTGGGTGCCGACGCGCTGGGCCACTACTATCTCATGGATGAGTAAATCAAGCTAAGGAAGGGGCAAAGCCAGCAGATGACTTTGCCCCTTTTTACTATGGTGCAAAGGGGAAAGGTTACTTTGCACCAATCGTTGTTTGATGAAGGGCGGATTCTCGTATGGCGCTTCCTATGGTTTACGGCGGTCCCGGCCGGTATGTTCAGGGGCCGGGCGAACTGTCGCGTCAAGGCAGGTATTTGTCATGGTTGGGCTGCGCTGCCTATGTCTTGTTTGACCAGGGCACCGAGGATCGGCTGTGCAAGCAGATCGTTGATGGATTTCTGGACGAAGATCTAAGCGAGCCGTTCTTTAAGATTTATGACGGTCCGTGTACGGAAGAGGCCGTTGTCGAAATGGCTAAGGAAGCCCAGGCCGAGTATTGCGACATGGTGGTGGGTATTGGCGGCGGCAAGATGCTCGATATCGCCAAGGCCGTTGCGTTTTATGCCGAGTTGCCGTTGTGCGTATGCCCCACGGCGGCTTCGATGGATGGTCCGTGCAGCGCGATTTCGGTGCTGTATCACGAGGATGGGTCGTTCGACCGCTATCTGATGCTCGAGAAGAATCCAAACCTGGTCGTGGTCGATACCAACGTGGTCGCGGCGGCCCCGCTGCGTATGACGGTCGCTGGTATGGGCGACGCGCTGGCAACGTACTTCGAGGCGCGTTCGTGCGCCGCGGCGCGGGGCGCCAACGAGCACGGCGGCGCGCCGGGACACTTGGCTCTGGCTGCGGCTCGCGCCTGCTATGACACGCTCATAGAGTGCGGCGTCGCTGCCAAGCGCGACCTCAAAAAGGGCCGTACATCGCCGGCGGTTGAGCGCCTGATCGAGTGCAATATTCTGCTCTCGGGCGTCGGCTTTGAGAGCGGTGGCTTGGCGTTGGCGCATGCCGTCGCCAACGGTCTGACGATCCTGCCCGAGTGCAAGGCCATGCATGGCGAGGCCGTGGCATTTGGTCTGGTGGTGCAGCTACGCCTGGAGCGTGCGCCCGAGCTTAATCAGGTGCTCGAGTTTTGCCAGCGCGTCGGTCTGCCGACCACGCTCGAGGAGCTGGGCCTTGGCGAGATTTCCGATGCCGATCTGCAGGGTGTTGCAAATGCGGTCTTTAGAAACGAGCGTAATATGGCCAACGAGCAGGCCAAGGTGACCAAACAAAAGCTCGTGCAGCTCATGTGCGAGGCATAGCTTGGCGCTTGATTGACCTTGTGCAATCGAGGCGGCGATAGGCCATAGACTATTTGCCTCAAAGGTGCTCCGCGTGTAATTTGCCCGAGGCGTGGGCCGATAGCGTATCATTATCTCTTGCTTGTTTGCACTGCTCAGGGAGGGGCCGCGCATGGCGCAGGAACACGATCTGTTTGATGACATTATCGAGATCAGCAAGGGTTTCGACTTTCTTAAAAACCCGCTTGGCGGCGTGAGCGATGCACTCGATCCATCGGCGCCGCAGTGGAATCCTGCCGACTACAAGGAGCGCCCGCGCGGCAATACCATTCCGTGCCTGACCTGCAAAAACGAAAAGAGCGGCTGCACCGCGTGCATGGACGTGTGCCCGGTCAACGCTATCGAGGTCGAGGAAGACGCCATCGAGATCCTCGACTCCTGTCGCAAGTGCGGCCTGTGCGCCGCTGCCTGTCCGACCGAGGCGATCATCTCGCCGCGCCTGGCGCCCAAAAACCTGTATGACGATATCGTCTCGGCAGCTACGAGCCACGAGACCGCCTACGTTACCTGCACGCGCGCCCTCAAGCGCATGCCGCGCGAAAACGAGGTCGTCGTCGCCTGTGTGGGCGATATTACGGCCGAGACCTGGTTCTCGGTGCTGGCCGACTATCCCAACGTGAGCGTCTACCTGCCACTGGGCGTGTGCGATAAGTGTCGCAACACCGGCGGTGAGGACATTCTGGGCGAGGCGATTGCGAAGGCCGAGGAGTGGTCTGGCACGGGTTTGGGCCTGGAGGTCGACCCCAAGAGCCTCAAGTGCCATAAGCTTCGCGAGTACGAACGCAAGGAGTACATGGAAAAGATCGCCCGCACGACGGGCCTGACAGTGACCAAGCTCAACCCGGCGACGGCGGCGCTGGCCTCGGTGACGCAGAAGCTCAAAGCCCATCGTCATCAGATTACCCAGCTGGAGCGCACGCTCAACACCATGTGCGGCACCACGACGACCAAGCGTCGCCGTTCGCTCACGCACGGGCGGCAGCTGGTGCTCTCGACACTGCAGAACCATCCCGAGCTTGCCCAGAACATGCAGGCGAGCACGCCGGAGTGCGATTTTGACAAGTGCACGTCGTGTGGCGAGTGCGTTAACGCGTGCCCCACGTCCGCCTGCGATTTGGTGGGAAGCGGCCGCTTTGCGTTGGAGTCCACGTATTGTTTAGGCTGTGGCGCCTGTGTCAAGGTTTGTCCCGAGCATGCGCTCAAGCTGGTCGAGCACGACGCCTCCAATCTGGTTGTCGTCGATCCCGAGGCCGAGGAAAAGGCTGCCCAGAAGGCCAAGGCCCACGAAGAGGCGATGAAGGTCAAGGCCGAGGCAAAGGCCAAGCTCGACAAGATGCTCGACCAGGTGGAGAAGCTCGCGGACTAGCTAAAAGAGCGTAAATGATGGCCGGTGGGACAGGTACTGCCCCGCCGGCCAAAAAAGTTGCGGTGGAATAGTTCCTGTTTTGCCCTTAAGCTGGCCATTCTAGGAACTATTCCACCGCAACTAATAAATGGTTAGTTCATGCTGCTTTGGTGGCCGGTTCGACCGGTACCGTTGCGCGTCACGGTTTCATGGAGCAAAAAGAACCCGGGAACCTGTTTGGTCTCGGTGTATTCCATAAGGATACCGTCGGCGTTGTAGGTCTGTCCGCGTATAACGGCGAGTGCGTTAAAGTCGTCGAGATCGAGCACGCGCGTATCCTCGGGCGTGGGATGCTCGATCGTTACATCGCGTTTGCCCGTGGCAATCTTAATGCCAAGGTCTTCTTCGAGGTAACGATAGATCGAGTCGTTGACAATCTCGGGTGTCAGCCCCGGTACCTGTGAGCTTAGGTAATAGGAGTCGTCGGAGCACACGGCTTGTCCGTCTGCATAACGGATGCGTTTGGCGCGTGTGAGCTCACAGCCTTCGGGAAACCCGGTAATCTTGGAGAGCGCCTTGCTGCAGATGAGGAGCTCAAAGACGGTGGTGACAGTCTTGAGCTCAAAGCCTCGGTTGACCGCGATTTCCTTAAAGGTCTCGAGTCCGCCGCCACCACGACTCTTCTCGTCACTGATGTTGCGAATGACGCGCATGCCTTTGCCTTGCTGGGGGAGCACGTAACCATCTGCCGCAAGCATCGAGATGGCGCGACGGACCGTCATGCGCGAACAGTCAAACAGCTGCGTGAGCTCAGTCTCCGAAGGCAGATAGCTCTGATAGGCGTATGTGCCGTCGTCAATCGACTGCTTCACGTTGTCATAAATAGTTTGGAAGATGGCTCGCGCCATGACGGTCTCCTAGAGCTGGGTGCGTGAACGACGGATGAGGGCCGTCCGCGCAGGTGTCAATCGATTTACTTGCTGGGGTCGATTATATATTTACCCATGGCACGCAGAGCTGGGTCTGACAGGATGGCGCCGAGTTCGTCGAGGGAAGCCACCTTGGCGACCATCGAGGATACGTCGAGCCTGCCAGAGTCGATGAGCTCGAGCGCGCGACGCTGCGTATAAGGGTTGATGTAGGACGAGGTAAGCACAAGCTCCTTCTGGAAGACCTCGAAGGGCTTGACGGTGATTGTCTCATCGGGCTTGGTGAGGCCGAACATCATGACCGTAGCCTTGTGGCCGGCGATCTGGATGGCCTGCTCGATGGTGACGGGCTTGCCAACACACTCGATAACGACATCGACGTTGCCGACGCCCTCCTGCTTCAGGCGGGCCGGGACGTCCTCGTGGATGGAATCAATTGCCAGGTCGGCGCCGAGTTTGAGCGCAACCTCGCGCTTGCCCTCGACGGGCTCGAGCAAGACGACCTTGGTGGCGCCGGCGTTTTTGGCAAGCTGCATCATGAGCAGACCGATCATGCCACCGCCGATAACGACAACTGTGCTGCCGGGCTTGATGTTGCACATATCAATGCCGTGCAGGCAGCAGGAGACGGGCTCGGTCATAGCACCCTGCTCAAAGCTGGTGTGATCGCCCAACTTGTAGACTTGCTGCATATCGACGGAGCAGTACTCGGCAAAGCCGCCGTTAACGGTGGTGCCGTAACCGGTCATATGCTCGCAGTAGTGGTTGATTCCGTCGCGGCAGGGTTCGCAGCAGCCGCAGGGATGGTTTGGGTCGATGCACACGCGATCGCCCGGTTTAAAGCCAGCGACGTCGCTGCCCACGGCCTCGACAACGCCCGCAAACTCATGACCAAGGATCGTGGGCGGGGTAACGTCGGCTGCACCCTTGTCGCCTTCATAGATATGAACGTCGGTACCGCAGACGCCGCAAGCTTTGACGTTGATCAGAACGTCGCGCCTGCCCACGGCCGGCTTTGCCGATTCCTCGACTCTGAGGTCGTGCTTTCCATAGAAGACCGCACTTTTCATGGTGACTCCTTAACGTGGCGGTGAATGTTGTATCGAAGTATAGGTATGTAAACATCCTTATACAAGCATATCTAGACAAGTTGATAAATTTTTTTGGTTTTAAAGAATTACGACAAACAGGCAATAACAGGTAAATTATTTGAAATAAACCGTTCACCGTCAATTATCGACCGCTGACTGAACATAGAAACCGTATTAACTTGTCTAGATAAGTGATATGATAAAAAAAGAAGCGCAAGAAGTCGGGGACACGGGCCCACCCGTCCTATTGCACGAGGTACACGCAAACGGCGCGTCTGCGGTCTCGAGTGAAGCCAAAACCGCAGCCGCTCCGAATGAAGAGAGGGGGATTCCCCGTCATGATGCAAAAGATACAACGTTTCGGCGGTGCAATGTACACGCCTGCAATTCTTTTCGCATTTTCCGGAATCGTCGTCGGCCTGGGTACGTTGTTTACCACCGAGGCGATCTTTGGCGAGATGGCCACTGCGGGCCATCTTTGGTTTGATTGCTGGAATGTGCTGCTCCAGGGTGGTTGGACGCTCTTTAACCAGATGCCGTTGCTGTTTTGCGTAGCGTTGCCAATCTCGCTCGCGAACAAGCAGAACGCTCGCTGCTGCATGGAGGCTTTGGCCATCTACCTTACCTTCAACTACTTTGTAAGCACAATCTTGGGGCAGTGGGGCCCTGTCTTTGGGGTCGACTACTCTGTCGAGGCGGGCAGCGGTACTGGTCTTGCCACTATCGCAAGCATCAAAACGCTTGATATGGGCATCATGGGCGCGCTGATCATTTCTGGTATCGCCACGATGCTTCACAACAAGTACTTCGACACCGAACTTCCTGAGTGGCTGGGCGTGTTCTCGGGCTCCGTGTTCATCTATATGATCGGTTTCTTCGTTATGGTTCCGGTCGCTATTATCGCCTGCCTGGTGTGGCCGCATGTTCAGGCTGCTATCGCCGCCTTCCAGGGATTCATCCTTTCCGCCGGTACGTTTGGCGTGGGCGTCTTTGCGTTCTTCGAGCGCGTGCTGATTCCTACGGGCCTGCACCACTTTATCTATACGCCGTTCTATTACGACAACGCGGCGGTCAACGGCGGCATCTTTGCTGCTTGGGCCAACATCCTGCCCCAATTGGCTGCCGATCCGAGCATTGCTCTTAAGGATGCCGCACCCTGGGCTGCCTATACCTGCCCTGGTTGGACTAAAGTCTTCGGCTCGCTTGGCGTCGCCATTGCGTTTTATATGACCGCCAAACCCGAGCGCAAGCAGCGCGTCAAGGCTCTGCTAATCCCGGTCACCCTTACCGCTATGCTTTGCGGTATTACCGAGCCGCTTGACTTCACCTTCCTGTTCATTGCGCCCGGCCTGTTCGTCGTCCACTGCGTGCTCGGAGCGCTCGGCTGCATGGCTCAAAACCTCCTTGGCGTCGTGGGTATCTTTGACGGCGGCATCATCTCGATGCTCTCGTGGGACTGGCTGCCCCTTTGGGCCGCACACGGTCTGCAGTACGCCATCTCCATCCTTGTCGGTCTGTGCTTTACCGCCCTTTGGGTCGTGGTCTTCCGTTTCCTGATCGTCAAGTTCGACTTTAAGACCCCCGGTCGCGAGGATGATGATGTTGAGGTCGAGCTCAAGTCCAAGGCCGACTACAAGCAAAAGCAGGGCGGTGCTGCTGCTAGCAAATCGGTCGCCAAGAGTAAAGATGATGAGCGCTTGGTGCTTGCCGAGAACATCCTCGATCTACTCGGTGGCACGGATAACGTCATCGACGTAACTAACTGCGCCACCCGTCTGCGCGTTAACGTCAAGGACAAGGGCGCCGTTGCACCCGAGGCCTCCTTCAAGGCGATCGGTACGCATGGCTTGGTGGTCCAAGGCCAGTCAATCCAGGTCATCATCGGCCTTACCGTCCCGCAGGTTCGCGAGAAGTTCGAGAGTCTTCTGTAAACCATCGTCCATCGAAACAATCGGCCTTGCAGAGCCGGTATGCACCGCAAGGCCGATTCTAGAGATAAAAACTCCACTTCTAGGTAACAGTTCCAAACCGTGCAGGCCGCGTACGGGGATGGATTGAGCAAGCGGCCAGAATGAGGAGGACATCATGTCCAAGAAAAACTATGCCGTGACCATTGCCGGCGGTGGCTCTACCTTCACCCCGGGCATCGCTCTGATGCTGCTTGAGGAGCGCGACCGCTTCCCGGTCAACAAGGTGACCTTCTACGACAACAACGCCGAGCGCCAGGAGACCGTGGCCAAGGCCTGCGAGATCTACTTCCACGAGAACGCCCCCGAGGTTGAGTTTAGCTACACCACCGACCCCGAAACCGCATTCACCGGGACCGACTTCGTCCTTGCTCACATCCGCGTCGGCCTGTACGCCATGCGTGAGCTCGACGAGAAGATTCCTCTCAAGTACGGCTGCGTTGGCCAAGAGACCTGCGGTGCCGGCGGTATCGCCTACGGCATGCGCTCCATCGGCGGCGTTATCGAGATCCTCGACTACATGGAGAAGTACAGCCCCAACGCCTGGATGCTCAACTACTCCAACCCCGCGGCCATCGTCGCCGAGGCTTGCCGCGTGCTGCGCCCCAACAGCCGCATCATCAACATCTGCGACATGCCGATCGACCTCATGGATAAGATGAGCCGTATGTGCGGCATTAAGGATCGTCGCGAGCTGCAGTACAGCTACTACGGCCTTAACCACTTTGGTTGGTGGAGCAAAATCTACGACAAGGACGGCAACGACCTCATGCCGCAGATTAAGGAGCACATGGCTAAGAACGGCTACCTGGACGGCATCGAGCACGAGGCCGGTAAGGAGCAGCATGTCGAGGAGAGCTGGATTCACACCTTCGGCAAGGCCAAGGATGTCTATGCTGTCGATCCCGAGACGATTCCCAATACCTACCTCAAGTATTACCTGTACCCGGACTATGTCGTCGAGACGTCTGACCCCAACTACACTCGCGCCAATGAGGTTATGGACGGCCGTGAGAAGAAGGTCTTTGGCGCTTGCCGCGACATCATCGCCAAGGGTACTGCCAAGGACGGCGGCTTTGAGCCAGATGTACATGCCAACTACATCGTCGACCTTGCCTGCGCACTGGCCGAGAACACGCTCGAGCGCTTCCTGCTGATCGTCCCCAACGATGGCGCTGTGCCCAACTTCGACCCGACGGCCATGGTCGAGGTGCCTTGCATCGTCGGTTCCAACGGCTTTGAGAAGATCTGCCAGGGCCCGATTCCGCAGTTCCAGAAGGGCCTGATGGAGCAGCAGGTTTCCGTCGAGAAGCTCGTTGTCCAGGCTTGGGTCGAGGGCAGCTACCAGAAGCTTTGGCAGGCACTCACGCTCTCCAAGACCATTCCTTCGGCGAGCGTTGCTAAGCAGATCCTGGACGAGCTCATCGAGGCCAACAAGGATTTCTGGCCCGAGCTTAAGTAAGGACTGCAGTCTCGAACTCTCACTCATCTCTGCTTCATTTGCGCCGCCGTGGCGTCCGGGTTCGCCCAGATGCTGCGGCGGCGCTATACTTATGCAGTTTGAAGTACCTGTACCAAAAGGAGCTGTCGTGTCCCTTTCCATCGGTATCGTGGGCCTGCCCAACGTGGGCAAGTCGACGCTGTTCACCGCGCTTACCAAAAAGACCGGCCTTGCCGCCAACTACCCGTTTGCCACGATTGACCCTAACGTGGGTATCGTCGATGTGCCCGATAGCCGCCTGCAAAAGCTCGCCGACATCGTCAACCCCGGCCGCATTGTGCCGGCGACGGTCGAGTTTGTCGACATCGCAGGTCTGGTGAAGGGCGCTAACGAGGGCGAGGGCCTGGGCAACCAGTTCTTGGCAAACATCCGCGAGACCGACGCCATCTGCGAGGTCGTGCGCTACTTTAAGGACCCCAACGTTATGCGCGAGGTGGGCCGCACGGGCGAGTTCGTCGACCCTGCCGGTGACGCCGACACCATCATGACCGAGCTCATCCTGGCCGACATGGGCACGCTCGAGAAGCAGCTGCCCAAGCTCGAGAAGGAGGCCAAGCGCGACAAGGAGCTCATGCCCAAGTTTGAGGTCGCCAAGCGCCTGCTTGCCTGGCTCAACGAGGGCAAGCGCGCCGCGTCCATGGAGATGACCGACGAGGAGCGCGCCGCTGCCAAGGGCTTGTTCCTGCTCACCATGAAGCCCATCCTGTATGTGGCCAACGTAGACGAGGACATGCTCAACGAGGACCTGACGCCCATTGATGGCGTCAAGCCGCTGCCCATCTGCGCCAAGATTGAGGCCGAGCTTTCCGAGCTCGATCCCGAGGACGCCGCCGACTACCTGGAGAGCCTGGGCCTGGAGCAGCCCGGTCTGGACGTGCTCGCGCAGGCGGCCTATAAGCTGCTCGGTCTGCAGTCGTTCTTTACGGCTGGCGAGATGGAGGTCAAGGCCTGGACGGTTCGTCAGGGCGCGACCGCCCCGCAGGCCGCCGGCGTCATCCACACCGATTTTGAACGCGGCTTTATTAAGGCCGAGGTTATTGGCTACGACGACTACATCGAGCTCGGTGGCGAGCAGGGCGCCAAGGCTGCCGGCAAGCTGCGCATCGAGGGCAAAGACTATGTCATGGCCGATGGCGACGTCGTGCACTTCCGCTTTAACGTGTAAGGGCGACGCATATGTTTAAATACGGCAAAAAAGCTGGCTACATGGGTATTGCGCTGCTCGTACTTGCGGTGATTCCGCTGGTGGTCGCAGCGTGCGTTATCCCCAACATTGGTCCCGAGGTGGCAACGAAGTTTAACGCCGCCGGCGAGGTGACGCGCTGGGGCAAGAGCTACGAGTTGCTGGCGCTGCCGGTGCTCAACCTGCTGCTGAGCGTGGCGACATACTTTACGGCGGGACGTCAAGCTAAAAACAATGATGACTCCGCCGCCATGGCGCGCATCGTGTGCGAGCGCTACCTGCGCAACGGCTGCATCACGGGCGTGTTCCTCAACGTGATCAACGTCTACTTTATGTATTCGGCGATTACTGGAACGGGCTTTGGCTTTGGTTTCTAGCTTGTCCTTTTAGGCAACGAGCCTGCACGCATATTCAATGGCTGCTGCGAGGCCGCCGCTCGATCGTGGTTTAAAGACCATATCGGCGGCGGCCTCGTTTTCGTATCCGGCGCCGCGAAGGGCAAGTGCGATACCGGCTTCCAGGAGAAGGGGCAGACCGTGTTGGCTGGTTGCGATTACGGCAGCCTGATTGAGCGAGCAGCTGTGCGCTTGGCATTGGATGGCAAGTTCACCTTGCGCCGGGCAAGGGACCAGAACGGCGGCGACGCGACTTGATAGCAATGCAAATGCTGTGCGCTCATCGGGCGAAAGGCATTCTGCTTCAACGACGACGAGCTTGGGCGGTGCGCTGTTTGTGCGAAGCGTGGCTCGGTACATGCGGACCGAAGAACCCAACATAGAAAACTCCTGTGTATTCGGCAAAACGTAAACTATAGTTTACGTTTATGTTCGGCTCCATTTCAAACTCGGCTGCATGGACGAACGTGCGAAACAGATTCTTGGCAGGCGGGTCGAAGAGACACGCAGGGACCTTGGTATCTCCAAGGTTGATTTTTGTGTGGCGACAGGAATCAGCCGACCCTACCTCGACCGAATCGAAGATGGGACGGCAAATTTCACGCTCAAGGTTCTATTTAAGATCGCACCCGCACTCGGTATGACGGTGTCAGAGCTTCTTGAGGGTATCGAGTAGCCTTTTTTGCTAGATTTGCCGCTTGTTGAACGGGTCCCCCCGACGGCGGCGTGCAAAAACGCGAGTATTCAGCATCCCTCAATAATTTGACGGCAGCCGGGGCCACAAATACGACGCGTAATGTTTTGGACTATCCACAAAATTCAATAATATGAGGAATAACAAGCGCGCGGAACGAGTCTTTCGAGTCGAAAGGCAATTTACAGCCAGCGGTTTTAACGTTCCCGGAAGGGGCGGATGCTGAAAACTCCGCTTTTTGCACGTTCCGAGGGGTACCACGTGCCCTACAAGGCCCAAAGAGGCGGATTTTGTTTTAGCTACGCCATCGGGATACGGTCGTGGTTGACTTGGCTGTAGAACAGGCGTTGAATCTCTGCCGCATCACGTGACTGGCCGAGTGCCCACATGGTTTTGGCCACGAGCGTCTCGGTGGTCATGTCGTCGCCGCGCAAAATGCCCGGATGATCGGCGTAGGCACGGCCGACCTCATAAACACCCAGGTCAAGGCCCTCTTCGGGGACCTGCGTGGTCATAACGACAGTGCGACCCGAATCGACCCAGCGGAAAATTGCCTCTTGGAACGACTCGCCCGACTCACCAAACTCGGGGATACCGCCAATGCCAAAGGTCTCCAGAATCACAGCGTCGTAGCTATCGGCAAGAGCGTCCAGGATACCCGGGTTCACGCCGGGTGTCAGCTTAAGGACAAATACGCGCGGGTCGATGCTGTCGTAGAAACGAACCGGGTTCTCGTCCTGGTGAGTGCCGTGGAGTCCGTTGCGAACGATGCGGTCGTTGCGGATATAGGCAATGGGCGGATAGTTGACGCTAATGAACGCGTTAAAGCTCATGGTGCGCTGCTTGCGGGCGCGCGTGCCGGCGATGGCCACACCGCCAAACACGATTGAGACGTCGTGCGAATGCTCGTCGAGCGCATAGAGCAGGCTCTGGTACAGATTGAGCTTGGCGTCGGTAAAGGGATTGCCCATGGGCTTTTGCGAGCCGGTGAGTACGATGGGCTTGGGGCTGTCCTGAATCAGGTAGGAAAGCGCCGCCGCGGTGTAGCTCATGGTGTCGGTGCCGTGTAGAATCACGAAGCCGTCGTGGTCGGCATAACCCTCGACGATGACGTCGCGGATACGCATCCAGTCACTGGGGCGCATATTGGTGCTGTCGATGTTCATGGGCTGCACCACGTCGAGCTCGCAGAGGCCCGAGATCTCGGGGACGCTCTGGGCGAGCTCCTCACCGGTCAGGGCGGGGGAGAGGCCGTTGCCGTCCTCGGTCGATGCGATGGTGCCGCCCGTGGCGATGAGAAGGATGCGCTTCATGCTGGTATTCCTATCGTATTTGCCGCCGCAGAGGCGGAGTCGTTCGGCAGTATTGTGGCACAGGGCGTCCAATGTTCAAACGTATTACATCATCTGTAACGTTTGGTAACACTCCAATTGCCGTCAAATAGGGGCCCAGGTCGTGCGTTTGCCGTGCGCTGATGGCTATGACGGGCGCAGAACCGCTGGTTACGTGTACACTATGAAAGTTATTTTCGTTCATTCGCGCGGGCGGGCAGCGGCTCCCCGCCAACAAGAGGGGGAAACCATGGATCAAAAGGCTTCCGCAAAGGTCCTCGTACTCGACTTTGGTGCGCAGTACGGTCAGCTCATTGCCCGTCGCGTCCGCGACCTCAACGTGTATTCCGAGATCGTTCCCTGCGACATCTCGGCCGACGAGATTCGCGAGATGAACGCTTCTGCGCTCATCCTTTCCGGCGGCCCGGCTTCCGTGTATGCCGAGGACGCTCCCACCATCGATCCTGCCATCTTTGACTTGGGCCTTCCCGTCCTGGGCTTTTGCTACGGCCATCAGATCACGGCCGTGACGCTCGGCGGCAAGGTCGGCCACTCCGAGGTGGGCGAGTACGGCCGCGCCACCATCACGCGCACGGCCGGCGCCAAGCTCTTTAACTCCACGCCCATGGAGCAGACCGTGTGGATGAGCCACCGCGATGCCGTCTCCGAGGTGCCCGAGGGCTTTACCGTTACCGCCAGCACCGACGTGTGCCCGGTCGCTGCCATGGAGTGCGCCGAGCGCAAGATCTTCACCACGCAGTTCCACCCCGAGGTCAAGCACTCCGAGTATGGCCAGCAGCTGCTGAGTAACTTCCTGTTTGAGATCTGCGGCCTGGAGCCCAACTGGAGCATGGACAACCTGGCCGAGACCATGACGGCCGAGTTCCGCGAGAAGGTCGGCGACGACCGCGTGATTCTGGCCTTGTCCGGCGGCGTCGACTCCTCCGTCGTGGCTGCGCTGGGCGCCCGCGCCGTGGGCAAGCAGATGACCTGCGTGTTCATCAACCACGGCCTGCTGCGCAAGGGCGAGCCCGAGCAGGTGGAGGAGGTCTTCACCAAGCAGTTTGACGTTGACTTTATCCACGTCCACGCCGAGGACCGCTATGCCGAGCTTTTGGCCGGTGTGACCGAGCCCGAGGAGAAGCGCCGCATCATCGGTACGCAGTTCTGGAAAGAGTTCTTCGCCGTGGCGCAGCAGCTCGAGACCGATGGCAAGCCGGTCAAGTACCTGGCTCAGGGCACCATCTACCCCGACATCATCGAGTCTGGCGCTCGCAAGACGGGCGGCAAGACGGCCACTATCAAGAGTCATCACAACCTGATCCCGTTCCCCGAGGGCGTGCACTTCGACCTTATTGAGCCGCTCGATCACTTCTTTAAGGACGAGGTCCGCGCGCTTGGTTTGGCACTTGGCCTGCCGGGTCACATCGTGTTCCGCCAGCCTTTCCCGGGCCCGGGTCTGGCCATCCGCATCATCGGCGCGGTCGACAAGGAGAAGCTCGAGATCCTCAAGAATGCCGACGCCATCGTGCGCGAGGAGCTCGATGCCTACAACCAGCGCCTGTTTGAGCAGACCGGCGAGCGCAACTCCGAGCACAGCTGCTGGCAGTATTTCGCGGTCCTGCCCGACATTAAGTCCGTTGGCGTTATGGGCGACGAGCGCACCTATCAGCGCCCGATCATCCTGCGTGCCGTCGAGTCCAGCGATGCCATGACCGCCGACTGGGCCAAGCTGCCCTACGACGTGCTGGCCCGCATTTCCGGCCGCATCGTGGCCGAGGTTCCCGGTGCCAACCGCGTGTGCTACGACATCACGTCCAAGCCGCCTGCGACGATCGAGTGGGAATAACGTACATACGTTCGGTTATTTTATAGTACCAGGTAGCATGTGCAGTTTCAATTGAAGCTGCACATGCTACTGCATATGGGTCAATGTCGGCATCAATGCCCGCGATGCTTCTGATTGCGCCTCAGCGTTCGTCGCCCGAAACGCTCCTCCACCTCTTCCGCGCGGCATCGTACCTTCCCTCCTCGGCGCGCTTCGCCAACCCAACACAAAATTGACCATCGTAATATACAGTCAGGGTTGACGACAAGCTGATCTGCATGGTTGATTCCCCCTTTATGTAGACGACCATGCAGACAAGGGGCAACCGAGGAGACGGGTTGCTGATGCAAACTCCTGCATGCCCGCCACTACCCGACGGAGACCGTGTTTTGTTTCCAGTGGCCGCGCTGAAGGACGCCGGAATCATCCAGAGCATGTCCAAGAAGATCGATACTCTCAGCACCAGAACATGACCGTGCTAAATGAAGATTTTTTCGACTTTTACAGGAAGAATGAGTCTTCGCAGTTTGATCTCATAATTGGCAATCCTCCGTACATTAGGTATCAGTATCGCGAAAGCACCCAGCGCTCTCCCTATCCTCGATATTGACCTCGCACAACATGAAAGCAAACAAGCTGGTCAAACAAGCTAGTTAATGCTTGGGTTGGATTTGTAGTCGCTTGTACCGATATGCTTCGTAATGATGGAACTCTGGCCTTTGTTATTCCAGCCGAAGTCATTCAAGTTGCGTACGCGCAAGACCTACGATTGTTTTTATCAACATATTTTTCGAGTATTACTTTGCTCACATTCGAGGTGCTTGTCTTTCCTGAAATTGAACAAGAAGTGCTCGTGTTTGTTGGAAAAAGGGGAACCGATGACGGCAAAATCCGTGAAATTGAGTCAAAGACATAGAGACTTTGTCGAAACGTGACATCTCCACTATTCCATTTCAGCCAATAAGGCGCGTTCATGAAAAATGGATGAAGTGTTTCATTGGCGCTGAAGATGCCAAAGTTCTATTTGAAATTAAGCGAGACTCGAGATCCGTGCATTTTTCGGACGTCGCTCTAATCAACGTGGGCATAACGACAGGAAGCAACAGGTTTTCTCTCTCTCGACGACAACACCTCTTACAAGTATGAACTGGATTGTTGCCATGCCGCCAATTGGCAGAAGTTCGCGTGCATCGAGAATTAGATTCGAGGAGCACGACTGGAAAGAGAACAGGGCTGTAGGAAAGAGGTCTCGACTACTCGTCCTTAAACCCAATCAGTACGGCATGCTGAACCCCGTTCAGCATGCCGTACCTTGACGAAGGTGAAGAGAATGGCGAGCACGCAGAATATAAATGCTCGATAAGCGGCAGCTGGTATTCCGTCCCATCCGTATGGGTTCCCGACGCTTTTTTCTTAAGGCGTAACAACCTGTATCCGAAGTTTGTTCTCAATGCATGTTCCGCGGTTTCCACCGACACGATGCATAGAATGAAATTCAACGATGGCTTCAATCATGAAATTGCGCTATTGGCGTACTACAATAGCATTGACTTTGCTTTCATTGAGCTATGCGGACGAAGCTATAGTGGCGATGTTCTGGAAATCCTCCCGAAGGAAGTTGGAAGCGCGATGCTCCCTGATTTGTTTTCCCTGGAATTCGAAGAGGGGCAATAGAGGAATACCTGCATTTCATCGATGGCGCGACACGCTCCAACCCGAACATAGGAGTTGTTTTTGGACCGTATTGATTCCGAGATCCTTGTTAATCGACTTGGACTAGCACTCGAAATGTGCAATCCCGCCGACGAGTTTGGAAAACACCCCAGAAAAGGCGTCTACTCAGAGCAGAATAGTCTCCTTATCCAATAAGTATCGAAAAGACTCACAGAGGCAAAGATGGCAATATCAGCACCAAAATCAAATGACACGAATCTTTCCGATTTGCTGTTCAGCATTCATAAGGGAGAGACACAGCTTCCCGACTTCCAACGCAAATGGACCTGGGACGATAATCGAATTAGAAGCTTGCTCGCAAGCCTTTCGCAAGGTTATCCAATGGGCGCATTGATGCAACTTGAATATGGCGGCTCGGAGGTTAAATTCAAATATCGCACCATCGAAGGAGCTCCTTCCTCAGAAGCAACACCTCGTTATTTAGTTATGGACGGTCAGCAGCGTTTGACTTCGATGTATCGATCCCTGTACGGGAAGGATGCAGTTGCTACAACCAACGACAAACGCGTCGCCATCTCACGTCTCTATTATCTGGACATGAACACTTGCCTTGATCCGGAAGCTGATAGGTATGACGCCATTGTTTCCGTTCCCGAGGACAGGAGAATTAAGGAGAATTTCGATCGAGACGTCAAGCTCGACTTATCTACCCGTGAACTCGAATATGAACATGAGATGTACCCTGCAAACATCCTTTTTGACTCCAGCGCTGCAACGCAATGGCTTCTTGGATACATGGCTTTCCACCAATCATCTCCGGATGCTATGGCCAAGTTCAACAAGTTCCAGCAAGATGTCATCGAGACAATCACCTCATATAGACTTCCTGTAATAACCATGGATAAAAGCACGCCGCGCGAGGCTGTTTGCAAGGTATTCGAGAACGTCAATACCGGAGGCGTATCCCTCACCGTATTCGAGCTCGTTACTGCCACTTTTGCCACATACGAGTTTGACCTCCGGGGCGATTGGGAAGCCAGCAAGCGCCGAATCCATGCGCTCGACAAGGACATTCGCACCGACGTTACGGAAAGTGTGGACGAAACCGCGTTCCTGACCACAGTGACACTGTTCACGAACTACAAGCGCAAACGCGATGGTTTGAGTGGAGCCGTCAGCTGCAAAAAGAAAGACGTGCTGGACCTGCGATTCGAGGATTATCAGGCAAACAAGGAAGTCGTCATCGAGGGCTATGAGCTTGCTCGCGAATTTTTGCTATCGCAGTCCGTATTTAGGAAGCGCGATCTTCCATACACAACCCAGATCATTCCATTGGCTGCAATTGCAGGCTACGTGGGCTCCAAGCTGTTCAAAGACCCTAAGAGTCAGAAAATTGTTGCGCGCTGGTTCTGGTGCGGAATCTTCGGTGAGATGTATGGCGGCTCGAACGAAACCCGCTACTGCTATGACATCGAGGATGTAGTCGCTGAAATTGAAGGCGCTGAATCCGAGATGCGCACCGTGAACGATGCCCACTTCCAATCCACCCGACTTTTGGGACTCCAGTCGAGGCAATCGGCAGCATATAAGGGAATCATGGCTCTTCTCTATAAGGGTAAGGGTCTAGATTTCATGCGTGGTATATCCATCGATATCGTGAACAGCATGGAAACGGCTCCTGATATCCATCACGTCTTTCCGCAGAGCTACTGCGAAAAGATGGGGTACGACAGGCAGAAATGGAATTCTGTCATTAATAAGACGCCCCTACTTCCTGAATCGAATAGAGAAATCGGAGGTGCAGCTCCTAGCGTCTATTCAGCGAAAATCCTCAAGAAGGCTGATATCGAACAAGATGAGCTTCGTAATCGAATCGAGTCGAACCTCATCGCATGGGACGCCTTTATTGTGGATGATTTCGACGCTTATTTCAAAGCTCGTGCTATTGCCTTGCTTGATGCGATTGAGCTTGCTATGGGCAAATCTATCTCCGACAGAAGCACAGAGGAAACGATAAAGAGATTTGGTTGTTCGCTGGAATAACAAGTTATTAGAGTTTGTATTATTCACGGAAAGAAGGCTTGATGACCGATTTCGAAGCTTTGCAGCAGTTATGCAACACAGCCGATCAGTTGTCCAATAGGTATACCAGCGCTAGCTCGCCTGACTTCAAAGCATGGAAGACGAAAGCCGATAGGCTTTTGATAAGGCGATTCGGCGAAGACAGCTACGAATTCAAGAGCTTTAATAAAATCAGTTATTCTCTGTCTCTCTTCACTATCAGCACACCTGACTCAGCGTTCGTTGAAGCTTGCACAAGCGGCCTGCGAAAGGCGAAGGCCGTACTTGAAACATACCTCGATGAATTTTCGGACCAGGAGGAGTCTGCATCGATAACAAACATAGGTGACTTCTCGAAAGTATTCATTGTTCATGGTCATGACGGAGAACTTCGAGAGAGAGTTGCAAGAATCATCGAAAGGCAGGGCTTGAAAGCGGTAATTCTAAACGAGCAATCAAACCACGGTCAGACAATCATTGAGAAATTAGAGACAGAAGGAAACGCCGCTGGTGCCGTATGTCTCTTTACCGCAGACGATGAGGGAAAATCACGTGTTGAACAATCAGCAAGGCCCAGGGCACGACAGAATGTCGTCTTTGAAGCAGGATACTTTATCGGTCGGCTGGGCCGAGAGAACGTCACCATCCTCGTAGATAAAGGAATCGAAATCCCCTCCGATCTTCAAGGCGTCGTATATACCGGAACAGATAATTGGGAATTCAGACTCCTGAAAGAGTTGAGATCGATGGGATACTCCATTGATCTCAACAAGATGGACTTCTAACTAATCCAGTAAGCCATTCTTCGCGCGATAAACTTTCGCTTCATAATGCGTTCGCCGTTTGATCAGGAGCAAATCGTGACCCACTGTGGCTCACGAAACCGCCCTGCCCCGCCCCGAAATCTGTGACCCAAATTTGACCCCATGGACTCGCGGCCATTTTTGAGACTGGATGCAAATGGGACAAACTGCAACAAACTGGAGGCAGTTTTTTTAACCATCGAGTGGGCGTGAGCGATATTCGTTGATTTCAAGCCCTCGACCTGCGAGAACAGGTCGAGGTTTCTTATTTTGTAACCTTTGCGGTTTCGCGCCCCGTGAACAGGGGACGTAGCACTGTTCACGTTTGGGCCCATGTCGGCACCGACCATTGCCCGCGCTGCTTCTGCTTGCGCTTCAGCTTCCGCCGCTCGAAGCACGTCGCTTGGAGTTCCCCGCCAGGGGAGAGCTAACCGTTCCTTGCGAAACCGCGAGACCACCTATATCCGCTTGCTGCGGGCTTGCTTGAGCCAGTTCCTCTTGAAAGAGCCTATACCTCCGAAGAACTTGTTGTACGTCTCACCGTTCTCCTTGGCCTCGTACTTGACCAAGGCAAGTTCGATAGTGCAGAGGTAATCCGCAACTTGCTCGAGGCGGTAGTCGGTCATCGAGGTCTTACGGCGTCGGACGACCCCTTTTGAGAGGACCTTGCCCACCGAGCGGTCGAGCGCCTGCTTGACAATGTCCTGACCGTTGTCGTAATAGACCTTCACATCGTCGAAGGATTGAAAGAAGCCCAGGTGTTCAATCATGGCAGAGGAGATATCGCGCCCCATACGCTCCATTAGCCTTGTCGGGTCTTCGAACTGGCTGCGGCGGTAGACGAACGTAATATAGGAAATGGGAAGTTTGCGGACGAACGAGGAGAAGTAGGCGAGCATCACCTTGCGCTGCTCGATGTTAAGAAACTCATAATCCTTGTGCCCGTTCATGAGAGGCTCGGAGTGAAACGGAATGTTAGGGAGATCGGCCCTGGCAAGCTTGGCCTCATAGCCCGTGACCGCCTCGGCGATGCTGTCTGCCTGGTCGTGAAAGACGAGTGTGAGCAGGTAGTAGCGAGCTTTGCCGCTGCGGTCGCCGCTCTCGTCGACGAAGATGCTGAGCTCCTTGGCCAATGGGGACTCCTAATGGAATGGATAAAAAAATAGCCGGGGGACTCCCCCGGCACTTGGAGGTAGCTTAATGAGCCACCAATAATCTTATAGCATGCTCTGACGGTGAGTGCAAGGGGGGCGAGCCGGTACATGGCGTCGCGGCTTATGCGCAGCATCGCGCGCCTCGTCGGCGCCGAATATCGCGTTAGTCGATGTGATGAGCCTCACCTGGCTCCTGCTAATGCTCTTTGTCATGGTCGTCCTCGAGTTCCTTTCGTTTCTAGGCTCCCTCGCGTGCCCGGCCGCGGGCGGCTCCCGGGGCGGTCGCCGCCGTCATTTCCTGCCGAGCCTGTACGAGTCGATCTCTCCCGTCCAGATGAGGTTGTACGCCTTGTTTCGGCTCGCCCTCATGTATTCCTGCATCTCGATCACCGTCATCCATTCGTCCCGATCTTGGCTTCCCTCAGGCGTGGCGCATTCGGCTGTGCGTGCCATGGTTCCTCCAATCTTCCCGTGCGGCACCGCGCGAGGACACCGCACGACACCGTGTGCCTTTTCGTCTGCGCGATGGTTGAACCGCCTGATGGCGCGATGCACGCGGCGGGGGCGGAGACGGGTCGAGCTGGTCGGGCCTCCACGAAACTGCCATGAGCCGCGCTTCTTAGTTCTCAGCTAAGTCTCTGGAAAGTGAAAGGCGCCCATGCGGGCGCCTGCCTAGTAGCTGGAGTTGTTCGGTTGTGGTTGGAATGCTTCTCTTCCGCGGTGCTGTCGTCCGGGGTCCGGCATCTGTCGCTCGCCTCTTTTGTCGTGTTTGATATTGCGTGTTCTGCGAGCGACCTTGCACAGGTTTTTCAGCCCGTTGCCCCAGGTGCACCCGGGTAAATGGTACCCACCCGCTGGGACATGGTTCGCCATGGCTAGCGTTTTGACAATGGGAGGCAGACGAGCGGCGTAGACATTGGCGCCGAATCAGAGGCGAACGATGCCGCCTATCTCAACCCTGTGTCTTTCGATGGCTTTTGCCGCCAGCAGTTATCACCCGGTAGAAAGTAAAGCCGTCTTCGTTTTGATAGGCCTGGAGTGTTGAATCGGTGCCACGAAGGGCATCTTCCAGTGCGGCGATTATCTCGCTTCCTTTCCCAGGCGAGGGTTCATTTGCCAATTCAGCCAAATAAAGACTTGCGAGGTTTGCATAGTCCTGTGGCATCATGATGCTTGAATTGGATTCAGGGGTTGCTCTTTTTGTGGGGGAAGCCTCGTAAAGCGCGGCCGCTTTTGCATAATTCTTCGGTATCCATCTGCCGAATAGATACTCCCTTGCAAGACACAGTTTCATCGAGGGAGATTCCATTTCGGAAAGAATGGCATTGCCCCTATCGGCTGAGGCGTTCGAAATCAAGCCACGCAAATGTATTCCGGCATACTGGATTCGTTGATACCACATGAGGTCATCTACGCCCCGTTTTTCAAAATAGTAGGCTGCCTTTTCGTAGTCGACGGGAGTGATTTCATCACCTGAATAATACGTATCTGCGAGGTTCGATGCTACGAGCGTAAATCCTTCGGCCACTAATGCCTCATTGAAGCTGTGCCAAAGGTGGAAGGACGCGCGAGAGTCGTTAGGGAGTTTGCAGATCCATTTCGGAAATGCGGCACCGTAGGCATTCAGTGGGTCGCGAGATGTTGCTATGTCATGCGCTTCGGTTTCCGCTTGCCGTTTTAGCTCCGCTATTTGTCCATAGCGCGCATCGTATTCCTCTCTGTTCCTTTTCCGCGTTTCTTGGATCGTCTTGATGGACTCTTCGAAATACTCCTTGTAATGGTCTTCCTGCAGCGAGCCATTTGCGCTCTTCGCAAAAAGCTCCATGCGGTCCAGGGCCTCGCATGACCACGGTTTGACGTACTCCATGGGTTCGTTCGTCGATTCGTGCGAATCGTAGTTTTTGTCATCCACGATTTTTACGAAGAGCTCGTATTGCTCTTTAGAGAGCCATATGCCTAAGGGGTGAATGTGCAGGACGATCGTTCGCAGCGCGGTTAGGTCCCAGCTGCCCATGTCCATTTTCTCGAGACCAACGCGGTCAAGTGGCGCGGTTACCGCGTCATAGCTGGGCTTAAAGCGAGGGTTCTCGTCGCCCCTGCGGCGCGCCTCGTCGCAAATGGACTCAACCTGCCTTGTCCAGCTTTCACTATCCGGGCACCTTTCTTTGACCCATAGCTTTAAATACTCTTGGATTATTCTTGTCGCGGTCTTTTTTACGTTGTAGATAATCTGGCTGCTGTCGTTCATCTCTGCTCCGTCCCGCAGGTCAAAGCCTTTAAAAGGGTGTCTTTGCTCTCCGAATCGAGTCGATTGGGGTTGTTTTCTCGTTGGCGGCTTTTCAGGCCAATTGCAAAATAGCAGCTTCTAGTGCGGCTTTATAGCCCTCTGCGGCCGCTCCGTAATCTCGCATATAGGATCCGAAGTCGGAGGCGGCGGCATTCGGAAAGCTCCCGACCCATCGTTTTCCCTTCGGCTTCGCCAGCTTCACCGCGCCGCCCATCCCGAATAGCCACCTGAAAAAAGTGGGTGACAGCATCACGTTGACGCAGGCGTAGCCGACGACGTTATCTCCGCCGCTCTCGTCGATATGGCAGAACTTGAGGTCGTGGCCGAACCTTTCGTAAACGTACTTGGCATGACTGCCGGAGACTTTGAGGAACAGCGTCCTGGCGGTGTCCGAGCCGAACATGTCGATCCGCTGGCGCGTGTCCGCGACCACCCGCGTCCTCAGCGCCTCGACCTTTTCATAGTCCGACAGCGGCTTTCCGGTGACAACTGGGTCTACGATATCGTCTAGTCGGTGGAAGTAGGGGCTTGAGGAACCGCTTTCGTCGACATGCACGATCTCGAGGTAGTATCTGCCGAAGCTGAACACGATCGCCACCGGGTCCTCCTCGTACGGCCCGATTTTTACGGTCGATCCGTTCATCAGGTGAACCTGCTTCTTGAAGGCCATCCTTTCGTTCGTCCGAATCGCTCGAGATGCGGCATGGAGGACGCTGAAAACCCCGTCAGTGTCCTTGCCGGCCTTGCGGTCGACGAACACGGTCTCCACGCTTTCGTCGACGTCGTAGTCGGAAGAGAATGCAAGCACCTTCGAGGAGATTTCGTCTTTCTGCCCCTCGCCGATGAAGGAGCTCGTCCCCAGCACGTCCGAGATGAGAATCGCCTCCTCGGACGACAAGGGCTTGTTCACGGTCCTGAACCCGACGTTCTCGCCGTGACCTGGTATCGCTACGCGGATCCCCATTGGCATGCTTTCGCTTATCTGGTGCAGGTCCTTGAGGATGGCGTTCTCCGACGTCGGCTTTTCGGAGCAGATGCCTATGACGCGCGCGATTTCCGATGCGGATATGCCCGTTCTTTCGTCAGTGAATCGAACGAGAAGGTCGAGGACGGACAGGATCCTGCTTCTCGATGTGCCGCTCGCTGCGAATCCGGATTCCTTTAACTCGGAGATCTCCTCCTCGGTGAATGTCCTAGACATGGCAGGCCCTCCATAAACAGCACTATTACCCATGAAATTGTAGGTAATCCTAGCCTGTCAGAGGAGACGAAATTCCGATGGCGGTTGAAAATAAGGGCCGAAGCAATGGAAAAGAGCGAAGGAGGCAACCATGAACAATGCTAGACAGGCGGTAGGCATCCCGACGATTTCGCCAATCGAAGCCGTAGCGGAGATGGCGTGCGATGACGGAAAGAAGGCCCTCGGCTTTTCGCCGGAACAGCTGATTGCCGCTTGCGGCCTGGTTTTGATGGGCGTCGTGATTATAGCCGTGTCGAATTACAGCCTCGCCATCGCCAAGGGGGATTTCAGGCTAGACCTGTGCCCTGCGTGCTAGGCGATACGCCCACGCGAAAACAACAGTCGCTGTTATGGGGTGCAGCGCCGGCGACGCGCGCCAAAGAATCAACGCTCGATTTGAATGATAGGGGACCGTATGGAACGCAGCGATTTTCCCGAAGTTGGCACCAGGTTGACGCACGGGGAAGCGATCCCCGCATACAACCGCTTCGAGCGATCGATGCTTGAGAAGGTGTACGGGGCCGGGCTTCTGCCCGCGGTGGGGCTGTACGACCTGCTCTGGCAGCTTGAACTGCTCGCACGGAAGTTCGGAATAGAAAGCAAGGGGACTTTCTCGAGGCTCAAGAGGGAGATCCGGTTGTTCTCGAGCAAGAGGACCGCTCTGGCGAACGGAGTGAACGGCGAGAGGTTTTACCTGCTACAGGACGAATCGGCGCTCAAACAGCATGATGAGACGCACCTCTTCAAGGTCGGGATCGACGGGGACAGGCTTGCTCGGAGCCTAGACGAAGCCCTTGATCTGCTTTCGAAAGAGTCCGCCAAGACTGACGAGTATGGCGACACGTATTCGCCCGGTTGTCTGGAGCGGGATTCCGACAAGCTGGGTAAAGACCCTTTCATGAAGTGGGTCGGAATCGGGTTTTGCGTGATGGTGGTTTGTTTCGGAATCTTGATGTTGCTTCATTCGGTGTTTCAGATCGGCTTCTGCTCCAAGTGGTTTATCTGATGTGAGAACCGTTAAACGAGCAGGCTTTCATTCAATTCGTTAACTCATGGGCAAGCCGCCCGAGAGTACTCACCTTTCCCGCCGATGGCGAAAACCTGCGACCTTGGGTTTTGCGAATGTCGCACAAGCCGCCCGAGTTAATTCACTTACGATTGCAGCTGGCGGCTTGCAGACTAGAGGGCGGCTGAGTTTCAAAACGGGCGTTTTCGGCGCTATCGAGCCTCCAAGGGCGGCCCGCCGCGCGCTTTGGGACAAAAACAAAAACTCAACGCCCTGAGTTTGAAAAAAGTTTTTGAAGTTGTCCCAGCTTTTGTCACCGAGGCCGACGAAGCACGACATGGCGTTACCTAGCGGCACTCGATTCGAGACGGAACCGAAAACTGGGTGCAACTGGAATGACGGGACGGCAGAACTGAAGCCATCGAGTGGGAATAGAACAGACGTTCGATAAAATAATATAGTATCAGATAGCGGGCACGGTTTCAATCGAATCCGTGCCCGCTGCTGTGTGTGCCCTAGCACGCCCAATATGCGCCGCAAAAGCCGTCTTCTTCAACGTCAAAGTGAACGCGCATCTTTTTTGCCTCTCAAAATCTTATTTTCACGATTTGCATTTTCATCCCGTTGTCACCGACCCTTGCGAGAAACCGGAAAAAGCCGCTGACAGAAGGGTCCCTCAAATCGTTGTAGCCCAGCATATAGCCGCGACTTGTGACCTGCAGACGGCTGTCCCACGTGCCGATTTCCTTGGCGGCATCCGAAACCGCAAAATATGCCCCCACATCCTTGATTTTTGCAGTCTTAAGCCATGTTTTTGCGATCATCTTTACTGCTGTCCGATTGGCAGCATCAAAGACCAGCACACCGCCGGGGAAAGCGTCCGCCATCCCCCGCACCAGTTCCCGGACCTGCTGGGTCAGAAAGTAATAGAACACCCCGGAGGCAAAGAATACCGCCCCGCCGGAGGCATCGATTTTGCTAAACCATGCGGTGTCTTTCAGGTCGCAGGGGATATTTTGTTCTCGATCCCCGGCGGGCAGCAGCTGCTTCCGCAAGGCAATCACATCCGGGAAGTCCAGATTATAGATCTTGCATCTACCGTTGTCGCAGGTTCTGCCGGTGTTGTCCAGCCCGCAGCCCAGATTGACCACAGCCGCATTGGGGTGGCCTTTCAGGTAATCCCGCACCTCAAAAGCAAGGTCACTCTGCCGTGTGGCCACCTCCAGCGCACCAAAGCGCTGCATCAGGCTGCGGGAGTTTTTCTCTGCCTCTGAAAAGTCGTAGTCGATCTGGCCGAGCAGACGAACCGCTGTTTCATCCTTGTAAAGGTTCGGGTACAACTCCGTACACAGCTTCCGGGAATACAGCGGGAGGATCAGCGTCTCCTGCACGGTGTTTTTCTCAATTTTACATTTCATAGGTTTCTTCCTCAGTGAATAAAAACTGTCATAATTGCCGCCAGCATAGCCGCTATGACCGTCATGCCTATCGCCATGTGCAGGATGGATGCAAAAATGCCCGTGCTTGATACCCCTACTTCCGCGCCGTGACGCAGAGCCACTTTTTCTTTTTGTGTATCTGCACCTCGTGAAAACCCGCCTGCTCCAGACATGCCTTTAATTCAATGTCCTTGTAGATGGTCATGCCGCCGATGATCTGCGTCCACCTCTCGTCCTTGTCCGTATCGCCATTGCTCTCGTTGCAGATAAGAATTGTCCCGCCTGGCTTCAGCGTCCGCCAGACCTCACGGAAGCATCGGGGCAAATCAGGCCAAAAATAGACGGTTTCAAAGGCCGTGGCAGCATCGAAGTAGCTATCCTCAAACGCCATATCCGCCACACTGCCTTGCAGAACGGCGCAACGCCCCTCCTGAATTGCAGTTCGGTTGAGCTTTCTAGCCTTCTCCACGCTGACGGGCGAATAGTCGATGCCCTTGACGACGCCATACGGGCATTTTTTCAGCAGCCGTTTTATGTTTGCCCCGCCGCCGCAGCCGCAATCCAGCACCTTTGCGTTTGGCGTAAGTCGTAGAAATCGAAGTCCCCACCGCGCCACAGGGCTGTGGCCCAGATTCATCATGGCAACCATAAGTTTTCCGCCGAGACCCACGGGCTTGCGGGTGTTTTCAAAGAACGACATCTGGCCCCTCCGATTTCGTGCATTCCGCATAGGTCAATGGGAACGAGGCCTTCAGCACCGCGCTTTTCTGCACCGCCCAGCCGTTTTGACGCAGGAAACGCAGGTATTCCTCGCTTGTCCACCTGCTGTGGAGGGGGAATCCCGCCATACTCATGAAAAAGGCTTTTGCCTTGCCGGAAACCGAGTTCCCCGCGTGGGTGAAGGTTGGCGCGATGAGCACACCGTCGTCCTTCAGTACCCGCCTGATTTCTTGCAGTGCCTTTTCCGGATGCGGCACTATGTGAAGCGCGTTGGACGCGATCACCACTTCGAAGGACTTCTGTGCATAGGGCAGGCGGAACATATCTTGTACGGAAAAGTGCAGCTTTGCGGATTGATTGTCCCGCTTTGCTTCAAGGATCATCTGTGCAGAAGCGTCCGTAGCCTCGATGTGCACCGCCGCATCCACGATGCTCTTTGCGATAAGCCCCGTGCCGGTGGCAACCTCCAGTACGGTTTTTGCTTTCACCACCGGCCTGATCAGCTCATACATCTTCTCATACGCCGCCCGGTCCTTTCGCATGAAACGGTCGTACCGACCGGCATTCTTGTCCCAGAAGCCCTTGCGTTCGTGCATGGCTATCGCCCCCAAACAGTTAGAGCAATCTAACTATAACACACGAATCATGCAGTAAGATAAGGCTAACCTTATTTCTTGGCCAAGACGCATCTCTTCGGTTTTCGCTTATAACGGCGCGAATCAGATACTAGGCTGGAGCTGAAGAAAGAGCTTGGCGGACAGGTAGGTCGATACCGGTTCCCGGAACGGTGATCCAGCCAATTACACCAGGGCTCTAGTCATTGAGTGGGAATAGAAAATTCCTTAGTTATGGGGGTATTAATTTGATTCCCTTTAGGATAAACCCCCATGACTATATGAATTGGCCTGCTGACTTCAATGAAGATTGGAGGGTAACGGCCAGGGGTGACGGCCCAGCGAGTGCTATTTTGCGAGCTATGCGCATTGAAAGCGACCTCTCGTGGTATAAACTACTTGCCGGAAGCCGCGGCTTTCAGAGTACGGCTTACGTGTACGTTTAATCTCCGTGGGCGACGGGGTGCCGCAAGGCGTAGAATATCGCCCACCTGTAGGGGCCCGCAGCGATGCGGGCCCCGCTTCGTATGAAGGGGGCGTAACCGATGAAGATTGTATCCATCCCCAGGACTTCTTCGGCCACGCCGAGGGCGACCGCGAGCTCATGCTTAAGCACAATCGTCCCTGCATCGTAGTGGTGAGGCTGCGTTTCCGCGGGAAGCGCAGGGACTTCGCCGTGCCGCTGCGTTCCAACATCGCCCCTAACGTGCCCAAAGACCAGTACTTTGCGTTGCCACCCCGCCCCACGACGCGCCCCAACTGCCGCCACGGCATCCACTACATCAAGATGTTCCCCATAACCAGGCCTACCAGCGCCGCTTCAGGACCGAGGGCTCGGCCTACTACGAGACGCTCCAACGCATCATCGACGGCAGCACCAAGCGCATTGTCTCAGAGTGCCAGGCATACCTCGACCGCTACGAGCAGGAGGGAAGGCCTCGCTTTGCCGTCGACATCGACCGCATCGTGGTGCTGCTGGAGGGCGAGAAGTAGGGCACCTCGGCTCAGTCTCGAGCCATACAGAGTCGCTCCGCATTTTTGAACGCCGTGTGTGCGTCCCAAATACTTGAGAAACAAGCTGTGAAGTGCGGCGGCGCGCCCGTGCCCGTGCATAGCCGTCACCATTAGCGTCTACGCGGCGTCGGCTTCAAGTGGAACTGGCCCCACTGCTGTATATGGTTTGCCTTGCTGCACATGGCGATCAATGCCCACGATGCTTCTGCTTGCGCTTCAGCTTTCGCTGCTCGAAGCGCGCCTCCGCCTCATCCGCGCGACGCTGGCTTCTTGCTTGAGCCGACTCCCGCTTCATCGCTTCCCGCTGTGCTGCGAGCGCCTGCTGCGCCCTGGTGCCCATCGCCGGCTGCTTAAGGGCCTTCGACGCCTCGCGGGCGCGGCGCTTGGGGTTCCTCGCGGGCTTGCTCGCCTCGGCGGGATCGTCACCGAAGAACGCGAGCTCCGCCCATTTGCTTGTAACGAATCGCAGGATTTCCTCATCGGACGGTTCCGCGCCGAAGACGATGCGGGCGGCGCCGTATCTGCCGTCCTCGACATGCTCCGCCAGCCCGACCCAGAATTGGCCGTCGTGATATACGGTCAGGGTGGATGACACGCTGATCTGCATGGTTGGTTCCTCCTTTATGTAGATGACCATGCAGAGAAGGGACAACCAAGGAGGCAGGTTACTGATGCGGACTCCCGCACGCCCACGACTACCCGACGGGGACTGTGTTTTCATCTCTGATGCCCGCATTGTAGCACGCGCGGATTTACGATGTTGATCGCCGGCGCCTAGGCGGAGATGAAGGCGGTTCGATCTAGGTCAAGCCGGTCGCTCGTTCATGAAGCGGCTGATTCCCTGAAAATAAAAGGCGCCCAGGAGGACACCTACAGGCTATCTTCGAAATACTTGGTTTGGGGCAGACGGAGGAAAAAATAGGGCAGAATCGCTCTCACGATCCCGCCCCGCAAACCCGAGGGTTTCTAACTGGCTCCATTATTCCGGGCTTCTCAGTTCTGTCATTGACCCAGGTATCACCCGTCTCTTATAGCGAGTGAATATAAAAATAGGGCAGAGTCGCTTGCGCAAGTCCGCCCCTAAAACCGTGAAGGTTTTGCTATCTGCAGGCTATTCTACCAACCCGAGCGATTCTGTCAACCTGCGAAGGAACTCGAGCGCGGAGCGAGCTGCGGCGTCGGGCCCCTTGTCGGGCAGCGCCTCGGTTTCTCCGTCGGCCCTGGCGAACATCTCGGCGAGCTCGGATGCGGCGCGCGAGCGCGAGGAGCCCTCGGGTACCAAGCCGGAGTGCGCCACGAGCACGGTCGCGACCTCCTGCATGGCCGTATTCCCCATCCACTTCCTCCTGGTCGCCTTGGGGATTCCCACGGCGGCGACCCTTCGGGAGACGCCACTGGACGCCGAGCCCCGGGCGGCGCCCCTCTCGGCGAAGCAGTTGATCAGGCACGAGCCGTGCGCGGCGCAGTTGCGGACGGACTTCACGCGCTTGAGGTCGTAGTGGGAGGCCTCGAAGCGCCTGTCGCCCCATCGCCTGGCGCAGAAGCGCACGAAGTCGATGAGGGTGCCGAACGAGGTGAGCTCAAGGAAGGCCCAGGCAGGCATGTCGCCGGAGTACTTCGCGTAGAGGCTCGAGCTGTAGGGGCTGCGGCCGCTCATCTTGAGCTCGCGCAGGCGGTACTCCCTGTTTGCAGTGGTAAGCGATGCCATGTAGTCGGCCACGATGGCGTAGCCATCCTCTCCACGGTCCTCCATCTCGCGAAGCAGTGTCACCTTCTGGAAGTGCTCGATGTCGAGCGTCATGCCGAGCAGGGCGTGGCGTAGCTCCTGGTCGAGCGCCGCGAGCAGGCGTAGCTGGCCGAAGTCGAGGTCTACGTAGCGGCCGTCGCGCGGGCCTCCCTCGTATTTCGAGAAGAGTTTGCGATAGGATGCGAGCTTGAAGAAGTTGCACTTGTCGCGCAGGTAGTCCTCGGCCTCTTCCTCGGAACACAGCTCGAAGGCTACGCCCTTCTGCTTGAGGTGCTCTATCTGCTGCTCGATCGTGAGGATCGGCTTCCTATCGTGGGGTTCGGCCATGCTCGTTCTCCTGTCATAAAAAGTATTGCCTATTTTACCAGCATGTTCTCGACATTCGGTGAAGGCCTCATCGTCGACTCATGGGCAAGCCGCCTGATACGACTCCCTTTCCCTGCCAGCAGCGCAGTCGCCTGACCTGCGGCTTTGGAATCGCGTTGGAAGCCGCCCTCGACCAATCATTTGCAGTTGTTGCGAGTGGCTTGTGCGTGATGCTGCGGTTGAGTTCCAGAAACGGGCGATTCCGCCCAATCGGGCATCCGAATCACGGCCGGAAGCTCCTTTGGGACAAAAACAAAAACTCAAAGCCCTGAGTTTGAAAAAAGTTTTTGAAGTTGTCCCAGCTTTTGTCCCCGAAGCCGACGAGACGCGACATCGCGTCATTCGGCGGCACGCGTTCCGTGTCGATGCCGAAAACTGGGTGCAACTGGAATGACGGGACGACAGAACCAAAGCCACCAGCGAAATAGTGGGAATAACAGCCCTCGAACCCTTTGGTTCGAGGGCTTTCTTTTTGCATCTCTACCTGGGAAAACGACCCAATTATTCCCGTGTGTCCCTACTGGGCGGTACAACGGAGTACTCGGCGGTACGGGAATAATTAGGCCCTGCGGGAATAATTCACAATTCGGGTCCCCCGAAGGCCGATTTCGAGCGGATGAAACTGACTTGAAACTGCGAGGCGGATTCAAGCCCTCTTCAATTGCATTCGCCCAGGTCAACAAATGGGAATAAAGAAATGCGAAAATCGGTTTCCGCAGTTTCAGTGACCCCGAATGCCGCCGAATAACGCCGTGTATTCTGAGCGTATTGCTTGCATTGTTGCATTATTTTCCACAATGCAAGCATGGAATAAATCGAAGTCATACGAGCCACCAACGACATCGCCTCTTCCCAAAGGGGGCTCTTCACATCTGTGCAGGCGAAGGTGCTCGGCGTCGAGCGGTACGCGCTCTCGAGGCGGGAAGGGCTCGGCAACATAGAGAGGCTCGCGAAGGGCGTCTACCGCATGGGCGGCTCGCCGAGCACGCGGGAGGAGGACGTCCTCGCGGCCTGACTGTCGATCGACCCGGGGAGGCGCCCCGTCGCCATGGGGGCGACGGCTGCATGGCTCTACGGCATCGGCGAGGTCAGCCCCTCGCCCTACGAGTTCTGCACGCCCGAGAGAAAGCAGACTAAGCGCCCGAACCTGATTCATCAGGAAGCGCCGCCTCGACCCGAAGGACGTGGCGATCGTCTCGGACATCCCGGCGACGAGGCCCTGGCTCACGGTGGTGGACCTGATAGACTCCGGGGAGGAACTGAGCCTGGTCGCGAACGTGCTCGCGGACGCGCTCGAAAGGGGCCTCGTCGAAGACGAGGGCGCGCTGAGGGAGAAAATCGACGCCGGGGGGCAAAAGCCGGGATGCCGGCGGGGGCCAGCCTGTACGATTCGTTAGCTAGGAGGCGGGAAGAATGACGTACGAGAACGGCGGTCAGCTCGACAGGGCCCTGAAGAGGGCCGTTCGCGACAGGGGCGGTGACCCCGGGGACGGCTGTCGTCGGGCTTTGCGCGACCGGTTCCTGCGCAGGGTGTTCAGCAACCCCGACGGCCGGTTTATCCTCAAGGGCGGAAGCGGGCTGCTCGCGCGCATCCCCGACGGCCGCGTCACGCGCGACATCGACTTCGCGACGGCATCTGTGTTTGATAGCGTTCAATTTACGGGTTGGGGCTGCGGTGGAAATCCTGGACCAAAAGAGGACCAGGATTTCCACCGCAGCCCCAACCCGAAAATCAGGCTTGACTAAACACAGACGGTCTGCTGCGCGAGTACTTCCCGAAGGGGACCGGCTTCTCTGCGGTCTCGGACGAGGAGGTCGAGCGGGTGTACGATGCCATCAACCGCAGGCCCCACAAGCGCCTGGGGTTCAGGACGCCCTACGAGGTCCACTACTCAGGGGTGTTGCAGTTGCTCTGAGAATTCAAGCTCGAAAAGGCGCAAGCAAAGGTATCTTGACTACGCTCTAAAGCGTGGCGTGAAGTCCGGCATCGTTGACGCGCTGAGGCTTCAGGGAATTGCCGCGAGCGAGGTTGATGCAGTTTCTGTTGTGGTTGACGAGCATTCGACTTCGATCGACGGAAAGTACAACCTGGCAGAATCGGTTGATGAGGAGCTGCGCTGCGGCATGTTCAACCCAACGTGGCAGACCTCCTACCCTCCTGTATTTAGCGACTGGCTGCCCAAGATTCCAGTCTCCTATGTCGACTCCTCCAAGGTGGCTATGGTGAGGGCGGCTGACGTGACGGCGAACTGGGCATTTATGGCCGAGCGCGACAAAGAGACATATCCGCGAGCCTACGAGATGCTATCAAAGGCGACGGTCCTCGGGCTTCTGTAGCGTTGGACATGTAACTATCTGTCTTTTCAAAAGCCGTGAAGATCTTGGTGGATGATAAATTGCGATTTGTCGACCTGAGCGACGAAAGAGGCGAACTCTTGCTGAAGCTCAAGGGGAGGCAAGGGAACCGTCATTCTCTTTAGAGCTTCTTTGGTAATTGCCTCCCTTGTTGCTCCAGCCGCTCTTGAGCCGTTTAGCAGGAGTCTCTGATACGAATCGCTGATCAGCACCGTGTTCAATAGCACCGGCAGCATCCGTTTTTGGTCGACTCTGACAATTGAGACATGCTGATTAACACGTCCACCAGCCAATTCATCTGGCAAAAGACATGAACGAGCAACCGAAGCGCCAGTAATATTCAGAAGCACGTCACCCTTCATCAGCGTGACGCCTTCTAGTTTTGCGGCTTGTTCATCATCAATACAAGCAAGGTCCTTCCACACGAAACGACCGTTGTGAACATTCGTACTTCTGACCAGCGGAACACCTTCGGCCTTGTATGCCGTTTTGCCACCTCGTGGCGTTGCTCCGGAACCCAACTTGGTACAGAGGTCTTCAAGCCTAACGAAAGGCCATTTTTTACCATCGACCGGATCGCCAAATACCTCTACAAACCGTGATTTGACTTAACAGATATACCTTCTATGAGAGTCCCTTACGTTGTCCTGATCGACCATTGCGTACATCAACGTTGTATCAATCTTTTGATGGCCAAGCAGCTTCTGCACCTGCTCGATGGGCATTCCTTTTCCAATTGCTTTGGTGGCCAGCGTTCTCCTGAACTTATGTGGGTGGACGTGTTTGACGCCTGCTTTTGTTCCCAAGGAGCGAAGGCGGAGCTCGACTCCGCTTACTTGCAGCCTAGAACTCGGCTTTGTGAGACTACAGAATAGCGCGGCGACGTTATCGCTGCGTTCTTGCAGGTAGTTGTTTAGGTGCAGCTTTGTAGTCGCATCAAAATAGACGACTCTCTCTTTGTTGCCCTTTCCGAGTACAATGCACTCTCGCCGATTTAGATCAACGTCTTCTCGATTGAGCGAGACGAGTTCGCCTATTCTCATCCCTGTTGAACTAAGAAGGTTGATGATTGCCAGATCCCTCTTGCAAGAACAGGCGTCTGTGAGGGCTATAAGTTCTTCATCAGAATATACGGACTTGACCGTTCTCTTTGAGCGAATCTTTTTAATGCGTCGTGCAGGGCTTTTGAGTATATGGTTCTCGTCTTCAAGCCAAGAGAAGAATGACGACAGGATGCGCCTGACGTTGTCGACGGTGATGCTCCCTGCGTTATTACCCATGGGATATTCGCTCAGGTATGTTCGTAAGTCATCTGAACTAATCCGGACAATTGGTTTTTTGATTGCTTCGAGCGCCCTTGTAAGTGTGGCCTTGTAGTACCTGATGGTCTTAGGCGAGCATCCCTCGATGGTTTTGGCTGCGAGGAATCGCTCCATGTACTTTGAGGCCTCGTCTTCGACATTGCTGAGCGCGTTCACTTCAAGTTCGATGCCCCTGAGTTCGCTCATAAGGACGCTCTCGAGATACGAAAGCACTTCGCCGCTAACGAGTGCCTGCATTTTTGTGAGAACCGCGTTTGCTATTTCGATCGTCGTGTGCATCAGTTCCTCCCATCCCGATATGGATGGGAGGAACGTATCACGCGAGGAATCGGTCTAGAAGGGCGTCGCGCTCTGCGGAAAGGGCGTCGACCTCTTGCTCGAGTGCAAATTGCGATTTGTCCGCCTCGGCAGCGAAGTCGGCGAACTCCTGTTGGAGGGACAACGGGGGAATTGCAATGGGAATAGCGGCCAAGTCTGCTGCGCTGATATTTGCCTGATGGACACTTCCCTTCGCTATATTACGAAGGACTCGCTTTCCTTCCTTTGAATTCAGGTAACCAGATACATATTCGGCAGAGCTGTGGTCAGCGAACCTTACGCACACGATGTACCCAGCAATAACCATGGTCTCTGACTGATGAAAAACGCAAGTTTTCCCAACCTTGTCAATGCTGTTGGTTCGATTAAAAAGCATATCGCCATAGCGGACGGTAGCATTTTCGAGAGCTTGGCCCTTTAGGGTGATTCGCTTTGTATCGGTTAGGTCAAGGATGCCGTCGTCGGTGATATTGTTCATTCGGATGTAGACATAATCGCCATCGGCGCCGGCTTTTGCTGAAGTGCCGTAGTGCATTTCTATGCTGTAGTTGCCGATTGTTTCGATTGGCCATGATGCGTGTGTCTTGGTTCTAAACATCTCGACAAACCGTGATTTGACGCTCTCCTTGAGAGCGGCGATTTGCTGTCGTTTGCTATTGATTTCATCTGTTAAGCGATTGAAATCGTCGATGAGGGCTCTCTGCTCGGAGAGCGTCGGGACTGGGATGGGGTATTTGAGCAGCTCATCCTTGTCTCCGCGAGGCCTGCCGGTTCCCGTGAAGGTGGACATATCGTAGTCGAAGAAGTCCTTCTGCCACAGGAGCAGATGGAGAAACTCGGGCAATAGGCTGTCGGTATTTATGCTTCGGAATACCAAAACGTCCTTGGAGCACGCCCCATCGCGGTCTGCGAGCCAAATCTTCTGCAGATAGGGGCGAATATTGGAGACGAGCGTGTCTCCCTTCTTGTATGCGGTGCCAGCACTTGCCGGAAGCTCTCCACTATAGGTGGTTATGCCGCCACGGTCCTTGACCATGTTTTCCGTTGTTACGTAAGTGTCGGTGGTGATGGAACTCTGGGCCACGCTGTTGGTAACGTAGGATGTGATGTCTCTAAGCGTCTTGACTACGGTGCCCTGGGCGAACGAGCGGGGCTTGTAGAAAGAGCGGGGAATCGTAAGAGTCTCGTCGAACTTATCGGCATCAAAGTCAATGAAATCGGCGGTCTTGGCATAGTAGTAGTACTGGGCAAGGTCGCCGGGCTCAACCTGCTCGCCGGAGAACCATGCTCTGATGATGCCGCTTAGCGAGTTCGTGTCGTCCGATTCGTTGTCCGAATAGAGCACGCCCTCACCATCGATGGGCTGTATCCCCTCGTTGCCTTTGCGATTGCTCCATTTGTAGCCAAGGAAAGAGGCGATTTCCTTGGTCGTGTTAGGTGAGTTGATGATGAGCGTCTGTTCACCGCAGACGAGACCCCAAACGCGCAGGCGTTTGCGCTCTTCCTTGTGCGCATGGCGATAGAACAGCTCGTTCTCTGCTTTGAGCCGTGAGTTCTTGTCGGCCGCCTTCCAAGTCTTGCTCTTCCGAAGGGTCTTGAGCTCCTTCGATGATTCGAAAAGATGGCAATAAACGCTGAAGTGGCGAGTGTTTGCCCATTCGTTCCAGTTAGCCTCTCCTGCGAGAAAAGCCCGGTAAGTATCTCCGTCTACATTAATTGTGCCGAGATAAGCGTTGAAAGCGCTTTCGTCTCTCCAGCCAGTGAGCTTCCTGCGCTCAAAAACAGCGTCAACGAAATCAAGTGCGTTCGCATTGCGGGGCGGGATCTCGTCAAAGCGACGTAGGAACATAATTGCGACGTTTGTTCCTGTGGCCGCGAATGTGCCTGATCCAAACCTGGCGATGGAGACGATCTCGAAGGAGCTCAAAAGCACATCGCGTGCGGCCATGAAACTCGAGCTCGTGCTCTTGTCGAGGATCGAGGTGGGGAGGACGATGGCGGCGTAGCCTCCGGGCCGAACAAGCTGTGCCGCACGCTCGACAAAGAGGGTCTCGATTTCCGAGCCGCTATCGCTGATGGTTTCCAGCACTTTGAGTTCGTTGTTGTGAAGCTTGAGATGCGGTTTGAAGGCCGCTACAGAGTACGGGGGATTGGCGACAAGAATGTCGAAGCGTCCCCTGTCGGTTCGGCTGTCGATTCCCTTGTCGGGATAATTTTCAAGTCCGTCGCCGAAGACCACGTTGCTCTGCCCTGCGCCATGCATGTAGGACGAGACCTTGGAAACGCGAGCGAGTCGATAGTCCTTCTCGATGCCGACGAGATTGTCTCTGACCCAGTCGGCGTCTCCGAGGTCATCCTCTATGGTCGGATCATATTGGCATGCGGCGTCGGAGATTTCTTCGAATCCTTCTGTGAGAAAGTGCCCCGCGCCACAGGCGTAATCGATAACGCGTGGATAGTGCACGGCACCAGCCTCGTCCTGCACGATGCTGTCGAGTGGGAGTGACTTCCAAATAAAACGGGTGATGGGCACAGGTGTGAAGAATTGGCCCTCGTTTTGCTTAAAGCCCTGATTAAGGAGCTGTTCGAAGAGGTCGCCCAAGAATTGAATGTCTTGAGTTCCTACGATGCGATACGGCTGTAGAAGTTGCACCGTCTCTACGAGTACCTTGCCGTTCTGAAGAAAGAGTTCCTCGTTGTGGACGTCTTTGAACGCAAAGTCATTGTTGGTATAGAACTTGAGCTTGCGCAGCGTGCCGTTCAGCTCCTCGATGAGCTTCTTGCGGTGCTGGCCCGTATAGTTGCTTATGAGGTTTTCGGCGTAGTCGTTGGGAACGTACAGGACCTCTTCCCGCATGAGCTTTCTCATGCCGTCTGAGTGGAGTCTCTGGAGCCTGTCCTGGAGCGTTTCGTAGGTGTCGCGTCCTTGGCGGTATTGGAACTCAATCTCCTGGGTTGGCATTTTCGAGAGCTCGTCTTGGAGCTTCGCGATAAAGAGCGCGATAAGGCGATTGAAGGCGTTCTCTTTATCGGAGACGTTGTTGTGGCGGAGGATTTCCTCGAAGCGGTTGACGATGCTGTCTTCGGCCCTGAAGTCGACAAGGTCCTTCTTGAGAAGGGGAGGAACCATCGGGTGGTATGCCGTCGACCTATCGCCAAAGAGGATGTTTCCCTCGACTTGTTGGTTGTACGTTTCCGTCCAAACTTGATGGAGCTGTTCCACTGTATGGGCGTCGCGGTAGAGCGCAATGGTGTCATCGCGTTTGGCGAGCGCGATGAAGTTCTCGTCATCGCTGCAGTTAATTGAAACCTGGTCTGGCACGATTTCGTTGTTGATGAAATCGCATGCAAAGAGTACCAACCAGCGAGTCGCGCGCTCTTGTTGCCAATAGGAGAGGAGTTGCCCTCCGTCTGACTGCATGTTCTTGAATTCGTTTTTGAACTCGGTTCCAGGGGTCTTGCATTCGACGATTGCGAGTGTGTCGCCCCTCTCGTCATTAATGCAGATATCAGCGCGGCCGCTCTTTTGTTCGTGCCCAAGGGCCCATTCGCGCTCCAGCTCAAGTGATTCGGGGCGATATCCTTTGTCGAGGAGCATGGTTACGCAGGCGAGTACGACGAAGTTCTCGTTATCGGAAAAGTTACAAGTTGTGTCTTTGTTGACTTTGAACCCCAGGTCTTTCGGGTAGCCGATGCGTTTCTTGGAAAAATCGACCGTGATTTGCGCGCTGGTCTCTTCCCAGGATTTCTGATAAACGGTGCCGTCGCCCGAGGGCTCGTAGCACAGAGCCCTAAGTGCGTCGCGAAGATTGTCCAGAGTAATCATCTAATGTCTCCGTAGCTGCGAGGTGAAAACACAATTCGCTAATTTTATCGCAGAGGGCGCCGTAAGAACGTAGTGTGATTGGCGGTGCTGCTGCTTGCCAGGGCATTTGATTGGATGATGACGCGCACGGGGCGGGATTCGCCAGTCCGCTAAGCCACGCTGGCAACAGTAGCGTACCAGGCGGTTGCTTGCAGAGATCCTCACGCGCGCCGTGCTTGAACCACTGGAGGTACGTGTTTCTCGTCGTGCGTCCATCGGTGACCGATCCGCCTTTTACTAAACAAGTTTATCGAGCGCGCGAAGCGATTGAGCCAATGGCGAAGCTCCAATTTATTCGTCAACTCATGGGCAAGCCACTCGAGACTACTCATTTCTCCTACTAGTAATGAAGGTCTGCGACCTGCAGTTTTGCAAACTGCTTGAAAGCCACCCGATGAGATACCCCCGATTTCCACTTGGAATCGGGGGTATTTTTATTTACAGGCTTTAGCCTGTGCGGGGCGCGCAGCGCGCCGCATCAGAAACCACCCGCTATGCGGGTGGGGCCAAACGGCTTTACAAAGCCGCCCCCTCGCCGGACACTTGCGATTGTTCAGGCCGCAAGGAATCCGAGTCGAGAGGGCGGTGGTGGCGTATGGCCCAGAAGGCCTACGGCCTGTCGCACACGAAGTGGACGTGCAAGTACCACGTCGTGTTCACGCCGAAGTATAGGCGCAAAGTCATCTACAACCAAATAAGGTCCGACCTTGGGGAGATCTTCAGGAAGCTCTGCCAGTACAAGGGGATAGAGGTCATCGAGGGGCACCTGATGCCCGACCACGTCCACATGCTGCTGGCGATACCGCCGAAGTACAGCGTGTCCAGCGTGATGGGCTACCTGAAGGGGAAGAGCTCGCTGATGGTATTCGACAGGCACGCGAACATGAAGTACAAGTTCGGCAACAGGAAGTTCTGGGCCGAGGGCCACTGCGTGTCCACCGTCGGCCTGAACGAGGCCACGATCGCGAAGTACATCCGGGAGCAGGAGAAGGCCGACATCGCGCTCGACCGGCTGAGCGCCAAGGAGTACGAGGACCCCTTCGATAGGGGGCCGGGGCGTAAATAGCGCCGGTTTGACCGGCCCGTCACGGGTCAATCTGCAGTGCGGCCCGAACCCCGTGAGGGCCGGCGCCTTTAGACGCGTGCCGGAAATCCAAGGGTTACACCCTAAGAGCAAACCACCCCTTCTAGGGGTGGTTTTGATTTAAGCGTCCACGCATGAAACACGGCGCGATGAACTGCGCTGCTCGTCGCCCGTCCGCGCCGCCGAGAGCAGGGCGCCCAAATCGGCCTGGATCGCCTCTGCCTTGCTTCCAAGCTGCAACGGAGCCGAGTCGCCCGAGATGTTTACGCTCAAAAGGTGCGCATCCGGCAGCTTCGCGGTCATGCTCCAGAACGGGAGCGTGATGATGCCGGGGGTCATCTCGCCCACGCCGAGCTCCAGCAACAGCACGCGGCGATCGCTGCGCTCGCGCACGAAGTGCTCGTATCGTCCGAGGCTCTCGCGCCAGGCCGCACCCTGCAGAAACGTGTCGTCGCGCACCCACGGCACAAGCTGCCAGCCGCAATGCGGGCATCGGGGGATATCCTCGCTGAGGACCTCGAACCCCGCCATGCCCGCGAGCATGCGTTCGACGTAGGGGCTCGCGTCGAAGAGCTCGTCGCAGCATGGCTGCTTGCACTGAAGGTGCGCGAAGCTTCCCTGATAGTTACAGGTTCTCTCGTCGGGAAACGTCTTCTCGACTTGGATGTCTACATTGGTGCTCAGGATGAAGTAGTCCTTATGGCCGATGAGGGACCGTAGGTCGAGATAGGGCTGCGAGGCCAGCTCGCGCAGCATGAAGTCGATGTATCGCGCATAGTATGCCCATTGCTGCTCGAGGCTGGGGTAGAGGTGGTAGAAGCCGTCGAAAAGGCTCTTGAAGCCAAAGGCTTGCTGCCAGTCCGTCATTCCGGCGCGCGCCATGCCTGCGCGGTTGTAATGGTTGAACCCGGCGGCGCTTGACATGCCCGAGCCGATGCCGACGATGATGGCGTCGGCATCGTCGATAAGGCTTCGAAGCCTATACGCTTCCCTCTCTAGAGACGGCATTGGGCAATCTCCTCGAAAGCCGGGGCCATATCGCCGTCAACGAGAATCGTCTCGCACGATGCATCGGGCGCCATAGCCTGGCTGTAGTTGAACACGATGTAGGTGGCGTGCTCGCAGACGTTCGCGATCTGGGCGAGCATGTGCTTTATGATGCCGTTGCGCAGTCCCACGCCAAGTTCGAGGATGGCGACCCTGCCGTTGCGATGGGCTTGCACAAGGCGCTCGAGCTCCTCGAGCTGGGTCATGGCGAGGGCGTCTGGATGGGCGAGGCGCCGCTCGTCAACCGACGTGCGCGTGCTCCCCTCAGTCTCGAGCACGCGCTCCTCGTCGAACCCGGCGCGCGCGAAGTGCCCGTCGATGTTGCATGTGACCACGAAGGTGTCGGCGTGCTCCGTAAGACGCCGCAGCCCGTTCATGAGCGAGCCGGGCTCATATTCGAGATACTCCTTTTGATGGAACCGCTCGGCCCATCGGCGTCGCACGCTGGCATCCGGGGAAGCGAGCCCCTGCAGTATGCAGCCGATGCCGTCTGCCTGAGCGAGGTCGCCGTACGCCTCTTGGAAATGAGCATCGGCGCAGAAAAGGTTGAGCCCCTCCGCCATGTCGAGTCCGTTGCTAGCGCCGATGATGACAAGATCCGCTTCGGCTAGCGCCCTGCCTATGCGAACTGCTTTCGCCGTCTCCATGCGCTACCTCCCCAGCGTCTTGCGCACGTCGGCAAGCACGTCGGCGATGTCGGCGCGAACGGCGAGCCCCCGATCCTCGATCGCGCGGGGGAGAAACTGCGTCTTGTTGTTTACGGCGATGTAGCTGGCCTGCGGTAACTGCGCCGTGAGGGCCCAGAACGGCTCGTGGATAAACGCGGGCGTCATGCGGCCCACACCCAGCTCGAGGAAGAGGATCCTCTGCCGTGCGTGCGCGTCGAGCCAGTCGGACACCTTGCGGTACTGCTCCTCGTAGAGTTCGCCCTGCAGGAAGTTGCCGTAGCCGCGAACCCAGGGGAACGCCTCTGCCCCGCAGTGCGGGCAGCGCGGCACGAGCTCTGTCGGAACCTCAAGGCCGTCTCCCATGGCCTCTACCATGCGGGAGACCGGCTCGACCGCATCCCACACCGCGTCGGTGCAACAGTGGGAGCACTGAAAGAAGCGGTGGTCGCCTTGGATCTCTGCCACTTTCTCCCAGGGATAGAGCTTCACAAACTGCGTGTCCTGGTTGGTGGTGAGCACGAAGAAATCCTTCTCGGCGATAATGGTGTCGAGGTCCCTGTAGGGCTTGCGCAGCGGGGCGTTGAGCGTGGTGTCGAGGAAGGTGGCGAGGTATCCCCAGCGCGCCTCGGCGGTGGGCCAGCGGTAGAACGACCCCTCGAAAGCGCCCTTGAAACCGTAGCGCTCGGCGAATTTGCCGAAATGCCTGCGATAGGTTGCGTTGTCCTCGTAATAGAAGTCGCCGCCGCCCGCCGCGGAGAGCCCAGAGGCCCCGCCCACCAGCACGCAATCGGCTTCCTCGATCATGCGGGCGAAGTCCCTGATTTGCTGGTCGTAGGGCTCGGGCTCGCGGTCACTCAGCTCATAGGGCGTGCCGCCGCTGCGGTAGGCGGCCTGAAGGGAAAACGATTGGTTGGTGAGCTCGATAACGAGCTGCTCGTACAGGGTCACTGGATACCTTCTTTCAGCTATTATAAACAGGTGTCTATAAAAAGTATCCATGTCGATTTGCTTAAGAGCAATGAACAGCTTCGGCCTGCTGTCGATAAACGAGCGTTTGCCGGGCATTGTCGAGCGTTGCAATTGGAGGGGTAATGGAAGCGGGGAAGATCGATCGTCGCCGACGCTATACACTCTCGGTCATACGGGAGGCGTTCTTCGCGCTGCTGGCCGAGGTCGGCTTCGCGAAGATGACGGTAGCGGATATTTGCCGCCGCGCCGATATCAACCGTGGCACGTTCTATCTGCACTACGAGGACAAGTTCGCCCTGCTCGACGCGCTTATCGACGAGGCCTTGGCGGCGGTGCCGCCGCTCGAGGGAACGGAGGCGGGTGCCCTCTGCCAGCGTCCGCCGGCAAACGATGACTATTATCTGCTCTACTCGGATGACGACGCGTACGCCCGGGTGGCACAGCGCGTCGTCGAGCGCGGCGCCGAGCAGATGGTTCCCTCGATCATGGAGGAGACTGGGCTTTCGCGCGAGGACGCCTATCTGCTCTTCGTCCACAACGTCCAGGGAAATCTCGCGGTCAACCGCCTGCTCGGTTGGAGGCGAGGGCCCGAGTTTGCCCACGCTCAGGAGCTGCTCAGCGCCTATTCCGAAGGGGGCATGCGGGCGGTATCGGCTCGTCACGATCCTCGTAGCTCGTCTTGACCGCATGTCATTTCAGGTAGGTGGCGTTGCTATGGGCCCTCTTTGATTTTCGACGTTGTATAAGGCAATCGCAATCGTCTTGAGCTTCTTTAGGGAACTTGAACAAGAGATATGGCCTGCTGGCGATTGATTAACACCATTCGTTTTGGTTACAAGAAAGCATGCTGCGCGCCTGCAGCATGAGGGAGAGGGAATCCTATGAATATCGTTGTATTGAGCGGTAGCCCGCGTAAGGGCGCCAATACAGATACCATGGTCGAGGCGTTTGCCGAGACCGCGCGTGAGGGCGGCAATACGGTCGAGGTCGTCCACGTTGCCAGCGAGAAGATCGCCGGCTGCTTGGGATGCCAGTACTGCTTCGCCCATGAGGGCGTCTGCGTGCAGAAGGATGACATGGTCAACGTGATCGAGTCGCTGAAAGACGCAGATATGGTCGTCTTTGCTTCGCCTATCTACTGGTTCGATATCACCGCGCAGGAGAAGGCTGTCATCGACCGCCTGTACGCCTTCGGTGCTACGGGCTTCCCGTTCACCAAGACGGCCCTTTTGCTCGATAGCCACAGCGAGGGCGTCTATGATGCGGCGATCGCCATGTACAAGTCCACGTGCGCATACTGCAAGTGGGAGGACCAGGGCATTGTCACCATCAGCGGTATGACCGAGCGCGACAGCATGGTATCGTCGCCCAAGCTGGAAGAGGTGCGAGAGCTCGCTCGCAAGCTCGCCTAAGGGCAAGAAGAGCGCATGGCAATCGGTGTTGGTGGAAATGCTTGCTGTCCTTACCGAGAGATAGGGGCGAATTCCCTCAGGTGCCGTATAGAACAATTTTTAAACGCAGAAAAATAACTGAAAACAAATTAATCCGCGTTAAAATATTGTCAAATAGAAGTTCATGAGGGAAGGTTATGTATGCGTCGCAAGGCAGACGAGCTCCTTAGGGAATGGCGAGACAGAGCTGATAGAAAACCTTTGCTGGTCAAAGGCGTGCGCCAGTGTGGCAAGACCTATTTGCTCAGAACGTACGCCCAGGATCTTTTCGAATCGGTTGTCTACGTTAATCTTGAGAACGACCGGTCGGCGCGAGCGGATTTTTCGGGCGGTCTTGACCCTCATTCGATCGTACGTGCGATCGAGGCTCGTACGGGACAGCGTATCGTGCCTGGCAAAACCTTACTGTTCATTGACGAGATCCAGGCATGCGAGGAAGCGCTCACTTCCCTTAAATACTTTTGCGAAGATGCTCCCGAGTATTACGTTGCGGCTGCCGGGTCGCTTCTTGGGGTTGCCATTAACCATCAGTCGTATTCGTTCCCCGTCGGAAAGACCGACTTGATTGAGATGACTCCACTCGATTTCGAGGAGTTTCTCTGGGCGATGGGGCACGATCAGCTGGTCGACGAGATACGCTCATCATTCGAGATAATGGGTCCTCTTGCGCCAAGCCTTCATGAAAAGGCGCTTGGGCTCTATCGACAGTATCTTGTTGTTGGCGGAATGCCCGAGGCGGTCCAAACGTACATCGATGATCAGTCAATCATTGATGTGGCCGAAAAGCATCGGATTATTCTCGACGGATATTCCGCCGACACCAATAAATATGCTGATGAACGCTTGAGCGCAAAGACGCGTGCGTGCTTCGATTCCATTCCACAGCAGCTTGCCAAAGAGAATCGTAAATTTCAATACAAGGTAGTGCGAGCGGGGGGCAATGCGTCTCTCTTTGGAGATGCTCTCGATTGGCTTGTATTGTCGGGTACGGTGGCGCGCTGCAGCCTAGTCGGGCAGATCGAAAGCCCCTTAGAGGCCTTCGTTAACCCTTCTGCTTTTAAAATCTATCAGGCGGATACAGGGCTGCTCGTCTCCAAGGCCGGTGCTCAACGCGCCGATATTCTAGCCGGCATCGGCGGCACATTCATGGGCGCACTTACCGAAAACTACGTTGCCCAACAGCTCTCAGCCATGGGCTATCCGCTGCATTATTGGGCGCGAGATAATCGTGCGGAAATCGACTTTGTAGTAGAGAAGCAGGGATGCTTGTCTGCGATTGAAGTCAAGGCGGGGGAGAACACAAGATCTCGAAGCCTGTCCTCACTTAAAAAGACCCATCCGGGCGTGCGCCTTATCAGACTATCGACTAAGCCCTTTGGAATGAATGATGGGCTTATGTCTGTTCCACTTTATGCGACATTTTGTCTATAGGGATGATGCTGCTGTAATGCATGGGGCCCGGAGCGCAGCATTTACTGCGCTCCGGGCCCCATTGGTTTGTGGCTTGGACCAGTTCGACTGCCGTCGTCCTAGTCAAACAGGCTCGGCATGTCGTTTTCCTTCATGAGGGCACCGGCAGAAGGCAGGCTCTGCGCGGTGAATTTCTCGGCCGAGACGCCGGCGCCAAGGATTTCCTCGGTCGTGCCGACGGTGGTGACCGAGCGTCCCTTCTTGGCCGTAAAGGCCTGGATACCCTGCGTGTTGGTGGTCGTCTTGGTCTTGAGCAGCGACGTGTTGAAGTTCATCAGGCGGTAGTCGCTCGAGACCAGCGCGATGTCGCGATCCTCCTTGAGCACCTGGGCATACAGCAGCTTGCTGCCGCCGTAGATGGCGTTCTTGAGGCGCTTGCGGTTGGTCTTGGTGACGTATCCAGAAAGCGCGACGCGGACCACGCGGCCGTTCTCAAAGACAAACAGCACGTCGGCCTTGTAGTCCTCGGGGTCGATGACCCAGATGACGCTCTCGTCGGGTTCCATCTCAAGATCGGTCGGCAGGTACGAGCCCAGCTGGGCCGACTTGGTGTCCTCAAACGCCGCAACCTTGCACTTGTACACCTGGCTCTTGTTGGTAAAGACCAGCAGCTCGTGGGTGTTGGAGGACAGGAACTCGATAAAGGGTTTGTCGCCGTCCTTGTACTTGAGCGTGGTCGCCTTTTTGAGCACGCGGTCCGTCATCTTCTTAAGGTAGCCATCGCGCGAGAGCATGATGGTGACCGGGTACTCCTCGACCTCGGGCTCCAAGCTTACCTCGATAACCTCATGGGGCTCGATCCTGCCCGTGCGGCGCGGCATCACGTACTTCTTGTTGACCGCGGCCAGCTCGTCGCTGATGACCTTCTTGATGTTCTCTTCGCTCGAAAGGATCTCCTCAAGCTCGGCAATCTCACCCTCGAGCTTAGCGATGTCCTTGGTGCGGTTGAGGATGTACTCCTCGTTGATGTTGCGGAGCTTGAGCTCGGCGACAAACTCGGCCTGGGTCTCGTCGATGTCGAAACCCTTCATAAGGTTGGGCACGACCTCGGCCTCGAGTTTGGTGCCGCGGATGATGGCGATCGCCTTGTCGATGTCGAGCAGGATCGCCTCAAGGCCGTGCAGCAGGTACAGGCGCTCGGACTTTTTGCCCAGGTCAAAGTTAATGCGGCGACGCGTGGACTCAATACGCCACTTGACCCACTCGTGCAGGATCTGGCGCACGCCCATAACGCGAGGGTAACCATCGACCAGCACGTTGAAGTTGCACGAGAACGAATCCTGCAGCGTGGTCGAGCGATAGAGCTTGGCCATGAGCTTGTCGGGGTCGACACCGCGCTTAAGGTCGATGGCGATACGCAGACCCGAAAGGTCGGTTTCATCGCGGATGTCAGCGATCTCCTTGACCTTGCCCTCTTTGGAGAGCTTGACGATGCGCTCGATGATGACATCGGTCTTGGTGGTGTAGGGGATCTCGTAGACCTCGATGATGCGCTCTTCGGGAATCCAGCGCCAGCGGGAGCGGATCTGAAAGCTGCCAAGGCCGGTCTCGATAATCTTTTCCATCTCCTCGCGGCGGTAGATGATCTCGCCGCCGGTCGAGAAGTCGGGCATGGGCATGTACTCGAGCAGGTCGCAGTCGGGATCCTGCAGGTAATGCATCGTGGCAGTGCAGACCTCGTTGAGGTTGAAACCGCAGATGTCAGACGCCATGGCGACGCCGATGCCCTTATTGGCCGAGACAAGGATGTTCGGGAACGTGGTGGGCAGCAGACGCGGCTCCTTCATGGCGCCGTCGTAGCTGTCGACGAAGTCGACCGGGTCCTTGTCGATGTCCTTGAAGATCTCGGCGCTGATGGGGGAGAGCTTGGCCTCGGTGTAACGCGAAGCGGCGTAGCTCAGGTCGCCCGAATAGTACTTGCCAAAGTTGCCCTTCGACTCCACGAAGGGGGCAAGCAGCGCCTCATTGCCGGTGGCCAGACGCACCATCGTCTCGTAGATCGCGGCGTCGCCGTGCGGGTTGAGCTTCATGGTCTGGCCCACGATGTTAGCGCTCTTCTGGCGCTCGCCCTTGAGCAGGCCCATCTTGTACATGGTGTAGAGCAGCTTGCGGTGCGAGGGCTTAAAGCCGTCGATTTCGGGGAACGCGCGCGACACGTTGACGCTCATCGCGTAGGGCATGTAGTTGACCTCGAGCGTCTGCGTGATCGGCTGGTCGGTGACCTCGGAGTGCAGGCCGATGACGTTCTCGGCGTTGACCTGCTTTTTCTTTGGCTGGTTCTTCGTCTTCTTCTTTGCCACGATTTCCTCTTGAACTATTTGTGGGCCGTCGTTATCGATTTGCTGCTATTGCAGGTCCAGCTGGTCCAGGTATTCCTTGCCGTGCTCGGAGATATGGCGCTTGCGGCCCGCCTCGTCGTTGCCCAGCAACAGGTTGAACATGGTTTCCATCTTGGTGACGTCCTCGGGCTCCACCTTGATCAGACGGCGCGTCTCGGGGTTCATGGTGGTGAGCCACATCATGTCCGGATCGTTCTCACCAAGACCCTTGGAGCGGTTGATGGAGCACTTCTGGTCGCCGATCTCCTTGAGGATGCCGTTCTTCTCGAGCTCGGTGTAGGCAAAGTAGGTCTTCTCTTTGCAGTTGATCTCGTAGAGCGGCGACTCGGCGATATACACGTAGCCCTCGTCGATAAGTGTGGGCACCAGGCGGTAGAGCATGGTGAGCACGAGCGTGCGGATGTGGTAGCCGTCGACGTCGGCATCCGTACAGATGATGACCTTGTTCCAGTTGAGGTTGTCCAGGTCAAAGGCACCGAGGTTCTTGATGCGCTTGTCCTTAATCTCCACGCCGCAGCCCAGCACGCGCATAAGGTCCATGATGATGTCGGACTTAAAGATGCGCGGATAGTCCTCCTTCAGGCAATTGAGGATCTTGCCGCGGACGGGCATAACACCCTGGAACTCGGCATCGCGCGATGTGCGAATGGCGCCTGCTGCCGAGTCGCCCTCTACGATGTAGATCTCACGACGGTTCTTGTCCTTGGAGCGGCAATCGATGAACTTTTGCACGCGGTTGGCCATGTCGGTCTTTTGCTGCAGGTTGGTCTTGATGCTCTGACGCGTCTTCTCGGCGTTCTCGCGCGAGCGCTTGTTGATGAGCACCTGCTCCATGATCTTGTTGGCGGCGTCTTTGTTCTCGATCAGGTAGGTCGAGAGGCGCTCCTTAAAGAATGCCGTCATAGCCTGCTGGATAAAGCGGTTATTGATGGCCTTCTTGGTCTGGTTTTCGTAGGACGTCTGGGTGGAGAAACAGTTGGTCACCAACACCAGACAGTCCTGGACGTCTTGCCACTTAATGCCGCTCTCGTTTTTGTTGTACTTGCCCTGGCTCTTGATGTAGGCATCGATGGCGCTGGTCAGGGCGCTGCGGGCCGCCTTCTCCGGCGAGCCACCGTTCTCGAGCCATGATGAGTTGTGGTAGTACTCCTGCATTGTGAGGGTGCGCGAGAAGCACATGCACGCGGTGATCTTTACGTTGTAGTCGGGCAGGTCCTCGCGGTCGCGACCGCGACGGTCGGCCTCGATGAAGAAGGGCTCGGTGAGGTAGTCGGCACCGACCTTCTCGAGCACGTAGTCCTCGATGCCCTTGGGGTAGCAGAAGTCCTCTTCGGAAAACTCGCCATCGTCGCCTTCGATGCGCAGGCGGAAGGTCACGTTGGCGTTGACCACGGCCTGGCGGCGCATGGTCTCGCGATACCAGTCGTGGGGAATGCTGATCGAGGTAAAGACCTCAAGATCGGGGCGCCACTTGATGGTGGTGCCGGTGCGGTCCTCGTCGCTGGGCTCAATCTCAAGCGCTTTCTTTTTGGCGCCGACGACCTTGCCCTTCTTAAAGTGCAGGGAGTACTTGTTGCCGTCACGCCAAACCGTGACGTCCATGTATTCGGAGGCGTACTGGGTCGCGCAGGAGCCCAGGCCGTTGGTGCCGAGCGAGAAGTCGTAGTCGCCACCCTGGTTGTTGTTATACTTGCCGCCGGCGTAGAGCTCGCAGAAGACGAGCTCCCAGTTAAAGCGCTTCTCGGAAGGGTTCCAGTCGAGCGGGCAGCCACGGCCGTTATCCTCTACCTGAATGGAGCCATCGCGAAAGGCGGTAAGGGTGATAAGTTTGCCGTAGCCCTGGCGTGCCTCGTCAACGGCGTTGGACAGGATCTCGAAGGCGGCATGCGCGCAGCCATCGAGTCCGTCCGAGCCAAAGATGACGGCGGGGCGCAGGCGTACGCGCTCCTCGTCCTTGAGCTGACGAATACTGTCGTTACCATAGTTTGCGGTGTTTTTTGCCATACTCGCTCTCTCGGTGCTCCTTTGCTGCGTTTTAGTCATATAGATAGTCAAGGTAGCATAGCCCAGCCCATAGGCGATTCCAACCAACACGAAATCCATCGAACAATCGTTCGGAGTACGATGAAGATTCGTTTACTCGGACAAAACCGAGTCGGCTCTGTCCGAGTAAGTTTGAAAGCGGCCGAATGCGTCCTGCTGTGTTTGCGGCTGGATGCGCTTGTCGAAACGTGCCGTATGGATTGTTGGATCAAATCGAACATTGGGACAAGCGTCTCGTTTTATTGGCCGCGGGCGTGCGCGCGCGAGTCCTTTTGGCCCATGAGGGATGCTGGCAGGTCAATATTTGGGCCAAGGGTCACTTCGCCCGTGCCGCGTTTCGTCATACGCTCATTGTGGAAGCCGATGCCACGGAGTCGACTTGGGACTCGGGTAACGGATGAGCTGTGAGCCGAAAGGAGCGGTGAGGATGATGAAGCCCATGACGAAGAAGCTGCTGTTAGGAATTCCCACCGTGACGCTTTCGGCTGTGTTGGCGTGTGCGCTTGCCGGCTGCGGCGGTAATGCGCCGAGTGGCTCGGGCGGGAGTGCACCTGTGCAGGAGAAGTCCAAGAAGGCCAAGGCCTATGAGTCGCAGGCGGTCGAGGTGGCAGGCATTACCTATGAGTCGGTGGCTCACGGTACGTTCTATCGCGGTGATGCCAAGAAGCAAGACGGCTTTTACCTGCACATCAAGATTACCAACAACAACACAAAGAACAGGACGTTCAGTTCCTTTAACGTGCATGCTGCCCAGGGCGATCTTGAGGCAGGCGACCCGTTGTTTACTTCCGGCAAGGCGGCCGTGCTCGACTACGTTGCAAGCGAGGCTCCCGATGAGCTTCACGAGGGCATCGATCTTTCCAAGAGGCCAGATATCGGTCCGGGCGAGACCGTTGAGTACGTGTATTTCTGGGCGCCCAAGACGGCGTACTATGGGCCCATCACCGTCGAGTTCGTAGACGCATATGCCCCCGCCAAGAATCATGAGGCCATGCGCTTTGACACCACGGACTGCGAGACCAAGGAGTTCAAGGCAGCCGGCGGCGTGGCAGATTCTGGCGAGAAGGCAGATTTAACGGGCATCGACTGCGCATCGTACAGCATCGAGGCCGCCGATGGGTACACGCTGGATTCGTCCGACGAAGAGCGCGAAAAGGCAAACTTCTTCCACGACGAGACTGGAGGACGCCTGAACATCAGCATCTTCCCGCGCTCGCCGGGGGAAGAGGTTGCAAGCCTAGAGCAGGTCTATGAAGGCAAGGAGACAACAACCGACCAGGTCGAGTACAACGGCATAACGTGGCTGCGCTTTACCGGTCCCGACAACGGCCATACGCTGTTTGCGACGGCTCCCGCAACGGGTGAAACTGTCCGCGTATCGATCGGCTGGAAGATCGACTGGGACGCCGCCGTGCCCATGATGGAGGCATTGAAGCTCAAGTAGCGGACTGCAATTCCCATGTCAGGCGACTCAGGGCTGGCTCCGAGTTATCGGGGCCAGCCCATTTTGATGTTCGATGAGCCGAGTCGGCGTCTCTCACAAAAGTAACTAGGAGCTGCGAGGCTTATCAGAATTGACCTCATCGGCGGTGCCGGTTTCGAGCGCCGTGCGGCGGGCGCTGTAGGCGATAAGGCCGGCGCCTGCCGCGGCGAGTGCTGCAGCGGCTGCCGTAAAGGGAGCGTTGACATCGCCCGTGCCCGCAAGCGCGCCCGCTTTTCCGGAGCGCTTGTTATTGCCGTGGTCCTTGCCACTGCCGGAGCCGCTTCCGCCGGAGCCGCCGCCCTCGTCAGTACCGCCGCCGCTCGAGCCGCCATCGCCGTCTGCTGTCATCGGGGCGTCGTGAAGTCCTGTCGTATCCGCGCTGCCGCATACGCCGACCTGAACTTCTGAGCGTTCGCATGCCGCGTCGGGCACATGAAGCTCGTGCAGTACGGCACCAAGCGCCGAGTTCGCGCCCGGTCGAATTTCCTCGAGCGTCACGGGATCGAGCGCCACCAGATTACGCGCCTTCGCATACAGCGTTACGCGTTTGCCCACTTCGTCGCTCCAGCTCTCGGGGATGGCGAAGCTCATGCGGAACTGTGCCGTGCAACCCGGTGCCAGCACGGCGTTGCCGTTGTCGGCTACCAGCGGGTGCGTCGCAAAACGTGTGCCCAGCGTCTCGAGCGCGTACTTCACGCGTGCCATGTCGTTGGCCGAAGCGTCCTCGGCAAGCTCTGGATCGTAGATCGAAGCCATGCGTGCGTTCGCTCCGAATCCGATGGATGCGCTGGAGAACGGCTGGCTGGAGCCCTCTCGGTACAGATCGATCGTGCCGGCGGTCAGCAAGGTGTTGCCGTCGTTTCGCACCGTGACCATGAAGGATTCGCCTGCTGCTCCGGGCACCACCGCGCCCGAGGTAGCGACCGCGCCCGTCGGAGTGGCACACGCCACCAAGGGCACTTCGATGCCGTGCAGCTCTGCCTCGCTCTTCTCCGCGCTCACAATGTGCGTGGCGAGCGCGGAGAGCATGCCTCCCGACGTCAAAAATGTCGTTATCTGATCGATGGGATGGTCCAGCTCGCACATCACGAACGGCTCCGTGAACAGATCGCCTGCCAAGGTGCTGGCGAAGATGCGGAAGTGCTTGCCCATCACTGCTACCGGGTTGCCTTCTTCGTCGTAGGTCTGTCCCACCTTGCCATCGGTGTTCTCTACATAGAGCACGCACCTGCCGTTGTTGCTTACGCTAAACGATGCCGGGCCACAGCCTGCGGCACCCACGGGCTCCGACGCAAATGCCGCCGCGCCTCGCGTCCAAGTAATATGCTGCAGCTGCTCGTTGACGGTGGCCAAAAAGCCCGTGTGCTGCGGCCACGGCACCGCACGGGGTACCGTGGCGTCTGGTGACATAACGCCCCAGCCCGCAATGGACTGGCCGATCACGGCGTACGATGCGCAGCCGCAACCGTCTGCGGTCTCGTACGCAACGGGCACCACCATTTTGCCGTTGATATCCTCGGGCTCGCCCAGTTCGATACTCGACGGTGCTTGCGGAAAGCGGAGAACTTGGCGGAACGTCAGGCTGTCGCCCGAAACGTCCGACCACAGGGTAAAGCACTCCAGCGCAACCTCAGCCTCGCTGCCGAGTGCCTTTTCTGCGGTGGTTCCGCGGCGGTGGAGGTAGGCACCCGACAAGCGCCCGTCGACGAGCGTCTTGCCCACCGTGATACGCGGGCACTGCAGGCAATGGTAGCCATCCTCTTGCAGGCGGCCGCGCGAGATGCTGCGCCATGACGTATGCGACACCACGCGGATCTCGTCATTACTTATGCGCAGGCGCACAACGGACAGTATGCCGGCTGTGCTTGCCGTATCGAAAAGGGTGTTGTCGCCGTTGGGGCGCTCGCCCGAGACCAGCAACACGTAGGCGTCCTGGTTTTCTCTTCCGTCCGTATATTCCACCACGTCGAAGTCGTAATCGTATATGCCGTCGCGCTCCACGTCGCCCTCGCCAAACCCAAGGGGAAAGTCCACGGGCGTGGGAGCGGACCACGTGCCGTTTGCCTTTGTGTGCACCACCAGACGCGAGCGGCCATTGTCGCCGTAGCGCACCGAGGCGATACGGAACAGGCATTCTACGCCGGCGATAATCGCCAGCTTCATGTGAGCTTCGCTGAGAACGCCGGTAAACAGCACGTTGTCGCTCGAGGGCTTGATTCCGCCACGCTCGTCCTCCGATACACCAGCAGAATTGGCGTTGGGGTCCGCAACGGCGTTCGTCGCCTGCCTGACATAGGTGTACGCATACATCGGCGCGGCGTTTTCGTCGTTCTCTATCAGTGCGTGGACGAAATGCTCGATCTGTCCCGTGTCGTCGCTTTCTGCATCCGCCTCGAGCTCAATGCGCGTGACCGACCGGTCCCAATCGCGTACGGTAGGCGCGACATTCCTTGCAGTGGCCTTAACCTCAGCGCGTGCGAGCAGCTCGGCGTTGGTGACGATGGTGGCCGATGCGATAAATTGCGGCGCGCCGTCCGCCTCGATGTTGCCGGGCATGCCGAAGCGGGCATCCAGCGTGTAAGGCGTATCTCCACCCAATGCGAGCTCAGAGCGATGGAGCACATACTGGTCGCCATTGTTCACCGACATATTCCACGAATCGAGGAGTGTGGGCCACGACCCCGACCAAGCCTTGGTGGTCCACTTGAACATTACGAACTGGAGTATCACATCGACATCGACGTCTGCACCTACGCGCAGCCGCGGAAGCTGGTGCCCGTCCGCCTTCTCGTACCCAATGAACAGGGTGAGGGATGCGGCGCCACGCACGGCAGACGAGGCGACGCCTGCAACGCCGGCGCCAAAGGTGACGGCAAGCCCGATCTGGATAGTGAATGAGCCCGACGTGTTGGAATAGTCGAGCGAAATGTTCTTGAAAAACGCCGCGCCGCTGCCGTGCGTGTGGGCACCCACGGCGAGCGCCAGCTTCGCCAGCACCCAGGGGTTGACGTTTAGGAAAAACGGCACCGGTCCTAGGGTAAACTGCTCGGTCCAATTGAGGTCGGTTCTTACCTGGAAGAGGGCCTTAATATTGCCGTATGCGGGGTCGTTGTTGTTGCCCCAGGTTTTGCCCACCCAATCGTAGGCGAGCGAACCGTACACCTGTGTTGCGATATCCATCGTGAACAGCAGCGTGCAATGGTGGCGAAGGAGCTTGGTGTTTCTTGGATCGGTGCCCGAACCGGCACTCATGCTCTTGTACTGGTTCCACTTCCCCTCCATTTCGTCGAGGTAGCGGTTTGCCTGCTTGGCACCCGACTCGCGCGGTGACTTCTTCCAATACTCCGGATCCGGATTGCCCGAATCGTTCATATAGCTGGCTGGTTTGTATCCTCCGCCAAACAGCACGTATCCAGCAAACGAGAAATCGAAAAGGATCGGAAATGTGGGCATCCAACACGTGAACTTATTACCACCGATGCCGGGAAACGATGCGGGGAAATCAAACGGAGTGATCTCTTGGTCCATGGTAGTGGGGACGATAGTGGTCGAGCCCGATTCCGCCTTGGAAGCCGGTGCGGTGGCAACGCCCATGGGGGACGAGAGCGTGTAGGTTTTACCTTGGTAGTCGAGCACAAAGCGCAGTTTGCATCCTTCTTCCAGAATGCCCGACGCCGCATCGAGGAACTTGTCCTCGAGCGAGAACGTCGCCAGATTATCCGCACCCGATGCGCTGGCCTTGACTTGGCCAATCTGCGTGAAGGTTTCGGGTGAGCTGCCCGCGGCAGGCGTCACTTTGTTGATGCGCAGCGTTGCCTGTCCACCCTGTGGCAGATGTGCCTGCACGGTAAAGGCGTGCGTATCGGGCTGCTCGTTTGCCGTGTCGTCCTTCGGCAATGTCATGAACGTGGCTTCAGCGTACTGGATGTCCCATTCGTCGAATGTGAGCTGGCGGAAGTACGGCTCGCCGTCGGAAAGCGGACGCGTGGGCGCGGTTATGGCGGTGCCGCCCTGGATACGCGCAAGGGGAATCTCGACATCACGGTAGCCCGCCATGCTAATGGAGATGCCGCCGTTAAAGTCGTACGCGTCGAGAAGCGTTGCCTCGTCCACGTAGCCTTCCGAAAGAGGCGCGACCTCAAAGATGGCCGTGCCCTCGTCGTCGGTAGTGGCGGAGAGCTGCTTGCCCGCGGCATAACGCGACGCGAGCGTGACCTGGGCTCCCTTGATGGGCATATTCTTGTTGGCGACGTCGATCACAACCACACCAAACATGGTGCGCGAGAGCACCAGGACCTTGAAGGGGTCTTCTTCGTCGGCATAGGCCGCGGTGGGCGCGAACGGCAGCAGGAAGGCATTTTCGCTTCCCGGCACGCGAGGCAACATAATGCTCGCTAGCGAGGATGTTCCGGCGATAAGTAGCGAACGGCGATCAAGCATTTTGGGCTCCCATCCCGCAAATTTCGGTGGAAATAATCCAATTTTGCGAGAAGGTGCCCCGTGGCGGTAGTGCCGTTCGAGGGTCAAAATGTCCAATTTGAGCGCGCGAAAGCGCTAGGCCCCCGGAGTGCTTTCGATACGCCGGGCAGTCTGGCCGCTAGCGCAACATGTGGGCAACCAGCTCGGCGCGAGTTCCGATACCAAGCTTGGCATACACTCCTGATAGGCGGTTTTTGACGGTGCCCGGCGATACTCCCATATGGCGTGCGATTTCGGCGTTGGTCCACCCGCGACAGGCGAGCATGGCCATGGTGAATTCCGTGGTCGTTAGATCGTCGGCCACGTCCTCGCCCGAATCGGGGTTGTGGATGCGCCGCCAGCCGTAGCTGAATCGATACGTAATCTCGATGATGCGTGCGAAGTCGTCAGGGTATTGCGTTTTTAGACACGCCTCGATAAGCCCCTGCAAAAGGCCGTGGTGCTCGCCGATAAGTTCGACAAGGCCGTCGGGGCGCGCAACGTTCCAAGCAGCTCCGAAGTGCGTTTTTGCGGCGTCGATGTCCTTGAGGCTCATGCATGCCATGGAAGCTGCCAGGTGCAGGAACAGCTCCGAGATGGGATAGCTTCCCTGTTTCATAATCAGGGCGTTTTCCGCCATGCCCAGGCTGCGGCCGTAATCGCCGCGCAGGTACAAGGCGTGCGCCATCACGTAGCTGGCGAATAGGCGCAGGCCTTCGGGCAGATGCGCCGCAAGTGGATAAAACTCTTCAGCAGAATACGGGGAAGGCAAGTGCAGCAGGACACTCGCGGCCGAGGCGAACAGGATATGCGTGGCGTGGACGGCGGGCGATTCCTCGTCAGTTGGCGTATCGAGGATGCCAGCAAGGCACCGGCGGGCGTCGGCGATACGGTTGAGCGACAGACTGGCATATCCGCAGATAAGGCATGCGGAATAGCGCAGTGCGGGATCGGTGGCGTCAAGATAGGGGCGCGCCGTCTTGGCAGCGAGCGTGGCCTGTCCGCGAAAGTACAGCGCTTCTGCCGTGGCGATGGTGCGTGAATCGGGGTCGGAAATGCCTGCAACCGCAGCGTCAATCTGCCCCGGCACAAAGGCAGTGCACATCAACGGCATGGGAACGCATGGGTAGCCATCGCAGTCCATCTTCCATCTCCCAACAGCCGGCAACATTAGCAGCCATTTTACCCCTGTTGCTCGGGACTGGAATTTGTGGTTATCGCCTACGATTATGCCGAACGAATAATGGAAGAGTCTATTGGCGATGCTCTTAAGGTCGTTGTCGAGGTAGAGCTAACCTTGGCATAAGGAAAAACTGCCGCCCCTGCAAAAAGCTCCGTCGCAGCGATGGGAAACGAACCTCGCTCTGCATATAATGAGGTCATATGACAGCGCGTTTGCATATGCGCGGCGCGTTCCATCGACCCGAAAAGGAGCCCTGCATGGATCCCAACAAGCGTCCCGACGATATGGTGCGTATCACCACTCCCGAACTTGCTCAGGCGTTCATCGACGAGCAGGTCACCGCAATCCGCGAGCAGATCGGTGACAAGAAGGTCCTGCTGGCCCTTTCTGGCGGCGTTGACAGCTCTGTTGTCGCGGCGCTCCTGATCAAGGCCATCGGCAAGCAGCTCATCTGCGTGCATGTGAACCATGGTCTCATGCGCAAGGGCGAGAGCGAGCAGGTCGTCGACGTGTTCAAGAACCAGATGGACGCCAACCTGGTTTACGTGGACGCTACCGACCGCTTCCTCGATAAGCTCGTCGACGTCGACGAGCCCGAGGCCAAGCGCAAGATCATCGGCGCCGAGTTTATCCGCGTGTTCGAGGAGGAGGCCCGCAAGGTCGGTGACGAGGTCAGTTTCCTCGCCCAGGGCACCATCTACCCCGACATTCTGGAGTCGCAGGACGGCGTGAAGGCTCACCACAACGTTGGCGGCCTGCCCGAGGACCTGCAGTTTGAGCTCTGCGAGCCCGTTAAGCTGCTGTATAAGGACGAGGTGCGCGTCGTGGGCCGCGAGCTCGGCCTGCCCGAGAACATGGTTGAGCGTCAGCCGTTCCCCGGTCCTGGCCTGGGCGTCCGCTGCCTTGGCGCCATCACCCGCGACCGTCTCGAGGCGCTGCGCGAGGCCGATGCCATCGTGCGCGAAGAGATCGACAAGGCCGGCCTGACCATCTGGCAGTACTTTGCCGTAGTGCCCGATTTCCGCGCTACCGGTGTGCGCGAGGGCAAGCGCGCCTACGACTGGCCCTGCATTATTCGCTGCATCAACACCGTCGACGTCATGACCGCCGAGGTGCCCGAGCTCGACTGGGCGCTGCTCAAGCGCATTACCGCTCGCGTGACCGCCGAGGTCCCCGGTATTTGCCGCGTTTGCTACGACCTCACGCCGAAGCCCGTTGGCACGGTCGAGTGGGAGTAAGCTAACTCACCTAGCCCCCGTTTCCGCTTGGAAGCGGGGGCTTTTTGCTGGCGCTTCGCCCAATTTCGTGCATCTTGGGCCTCACGTATCCTGCGAACTAACAGATGTGACAAAGGGGCAGTTCTTTTGTCGCATCTTCGATGTTATGCGCGGGAAGAGTCACGAGCATGGTCGTTCCGCGTTCCGAGCTCTCTTCGACCTCGATGGAGCCGCCGTGGAGTGCGGCGATCTCCCAGACCAGCGCAAGTCCCAGCCCCACGCCGCCATATGCCCTGCTGCGCGATTTATCGACGCGAAAGAAGGGCTGAAAGATGCTCGTCTGGTATTGCTCGGGAATGCCTTGTCCCTGGTCGTGCACCCGTAGCAGTACACGGTCGCCCTCGACGCGGGCGCTGATTCGCACGGTCGAGTTGGGCGTGCTGTAGCGAATGGCGTTTTCGGCCAAGTTGAACAGAAGCCGATAGATCAGCGTGTCGCTGCCGGTCGTTTGCGCGTCGCCCTCGCTTGCGAGCGCGATGCCCTTTTGCTCGGCAAGGGGCGCCAGGTCGGTGAGCACTTCTTCGATCATCGGCGCCAGGTCAATCGCATCGTTGCAGGGGACGCTGCGCAGCTCGCTCATCTCGAGCAGGGTCTTTGTCATGTGCGTCATTCGCTCGGTCTGCTCTTGCAGCGGCCCGAGCAGACGCGCTGTATCTGCATCGGCGTCGGGGTGCTCGGCGCAAAACAGCTCAACCTGAGCTTGCATGAGCGCAAGCGGCGTGCGCAGCTCGTGCGCCGCATTGCCCGTAAACTGTCTTTGTGCGGAAAATCCCTCGTCAAGGCGGGCAATCATGTCGTTAAACGACGCGCTGCAACGCCTAAGCTCAGAGGGCACATCTTCGCTGATCTTTGTGTCGGCGAGGTTGTCGGGCCGCACGCTCTCGACTTGCGCTGCAAAGGTACGCAGCGGCTGCAACGCATGCCCGCTCACAAAGTAGGCCAGCACGCCACCGAGTAGCGTCACCGCTGCGGTTATGTACCAGCTCGTCGCACCAAACGATTCTTGGGCGTCGCTCACGACGATGGTCAGATCGTCGTCGAGCTCCTTGCTCGTCGGGTCGAACGAGTTGGGCGAGGCCGCCTCCGCCTTGCTATGCTCCGACATTTCAGTACCGATTGAGTCCATGTAGCGCATGCCGGAGTAGCCAACCAGGCAATTAATAAGTACGCAGGTCAAACATATCAGCAGAGCTGTCATCAACGTGATGCGCCATTGCAGGGACAGTCGCTTCATTCGCCGTCCTCCATAACGTAGCCCTCGCCGATTCGGTTGCGGATGGGGTCATGTCCCAACGCGCCGCGCAGCTTTTTGCGCAGTGACGAGATGTGCACGCGGGTCGCGTTGCTAAAACTGTTGACACTGGTATCCCATACGTGGTCGATGAGCTCCTCCTGGCTTACCGGTCGCCCCTGGTTGAGCATCAGGTATTCCAAGATGCCGGTCTCCTTGCGTGTGAGGGATAAGGCCTCGTCGCCCACTGAGGCGACGCGCGTCTTGGTGTCAAAGCTCAGCGATCCGCAGGTCAGGACAACATCGCTTTGCGTAAAGCGCCTGAGCGTGAGGCTGCGGATACGTGCTGCCAGCTCGTCAAGATGGAACGGCTTGGTGAGGTAGTCGTTGGCGCCTGCATCGAGTCCCGCTACCTTGTCGGCGACCTCGCCGCGTGCCGACAGCACGAGCACCTTGGTCTCGCAATCGGTAATTCTGAGTTGCCTGAGCACGGTCATGCCGTCGACATGGGGGAGATTGAGGTCGAGCACGACAAGATCAAAGGTCTCGACATCGAGCAGATCGAGGGCCTGCTGCCCGTCGTAGCAGCAGTCGACGCTATAGGCCAAGTTGCGCAGGCTGCGTGCGATCGCATCGCACAGTGCCCGCTCGTCCTCGATGACCAAGATGCGCATAACGTTCTCCTTGCATAGTCATTCACGCTTAACACGGATTTTATAGTCGGTATGGTCCAATGGGTCGCGAAACGAAAGGAGTGGTCAGATTGTTCAAAGCGATTAAGCCTGTGGCGCAGGTGGCTTTGCTGATCGTTGGGGTAGCCATGGTTGGCTTTGGAATTATGCGCGGCGAAGCGGATGCCGTGCTGGCCAAGGCAATCAGGCTGTGCTTGGAGTGTATCGGAATTGGATAAAAGAAAAAACACTGCATCGCATCTTTTGGCGAGATTCCGCGGATTGATTCAGGCGGCGGCGACGCTTGCGACCAATATTCACCTGCCTAACTTTGCCAAGGGGGGCATCTACCAGGGGGCGGGCAAAGCCGTCTGCGTGCCGGGACTCAACTGCTACTCGTGTCCGGCGGCTTCGGGCGCGTGCCCCATCGGGTCGTTTCAGTCGGTGGTGGGTTCGTCTAAGTTCAGCTTTTCGTATTACGTCACCGGAACGCTCATTCTAATCGGCGTGCTGCTGGGACGTTTTGTATGCGGCTTTTTGTGCCCGTTTGGATGGCTGCAAGAGCTTCTGCATAAGATTCCCAGCAAAAAGCTCTCCACGAAAAAGCTCAAGCCGCTCACGTACATCAAGTATGCCGTGCTGCTGTTTGCCGTGGTGCTGCTGCCTGTCTTGGTGGTTAACGATGTGGGCATGGGCGATCCATTCTTTTGCAAGTACATCTGCCCGCAGGGTGTGCTCGAGGGCGCGATTCCGCTGTCCGTCATGAACGTGGGAATCCGCTCCGCGCTGGGAAAGCTCTTTACCTGGAAGCTCGCGATCCTCATTGCGGTTACGGTGCTGAGCGTGCTGTTCTACCGCCCCTTCTGTAAATGGATTTGCCCCCTCGGCGCATTTTATGCACTCATGAACAAGGTGTCGTTGCTGGGGATTCAGGTTGACCAGTGCAAATGCGTTTCGTGCGGCAAGTGCGCCAAGGTGTGTCTGATGGACGTGGACGTTACGCGTACGCCCGACCATGCCGAGTGCATTCGTTGCGGCAAATGCGTGGGCGCGTGCCCCGTCGATGCTATTAGCTTTCGCTACGGGCTGGGTGTGACGGGCGACAAGCCCACGCAGCCCACGCAGGCCTGCGAAAACAAATAGGTACCTATATAAGTTTCGATATAAACGGAGGAACCATGAAACTGTCAAAAATTGCGGCCTTGTTGATGCTGCCCGTGCTGGCGCTGACTCTCGCGGCGTGCTCTGCCCCCAAGGGCGACGCGAAGGATGCCACGAGCGGCGATGCGCAGATTGCCGAGCTTGTGGCACAAAAGCCGTCGAGCGCCGAGGAGGCGGCCAAGCTGTACCAGCAGCTGCTGCAAAAGGAAAACGAGATCTTTGCGAGCGATAACGCCCTATGGGAAAAGGTGTTCCTTGCGGCCAACAAAGACACTCCCATGATTGAGGACGGCAAGAACTACGGCGACTTCTTGCTCGATACCATCGAGGGCGCCAAGGATCAGTTTGCGGCTGACGAGCTTAAGACGCTTAAGGCCGGCGCGCAGCAGGTCAAGGAGATCGAGGACAAGCTCATGGCGCTGGAGAAGGAGTTCCCCGGATGCGGCAGCACGCCCGGCGAGGGGGAGAGCGTCGATGCCTCGACCGCAGGCATGACCAACGGCGAGAGCGGGGAGACGAAGTTCCCCAGCTTTAAGGGCAAGGACTTGGACGGCAACGATGTAAACAGCGACGAGCTGTTCTCCAAGAACAAGGTCACCGTCATGAACTTCTGGTTTACCACCTGCAAGCCGTGCGTGGGAGAGCTGGGCGATCTGGAGAAGCTCAACAAGGAGCTTGCCGAGAAGGGCGGCCAGGTCGTGGGCGTTAATTCCTTTACGCTCGACGGCAAAAAAGACGAGGTGGCCGATGCCAAGGACGTGCTTTCCAAGAAGGGCGTGACGTATAAAAACATCTGGTTTAAGTCGGACAGCGAGGCCGGAAAGTTCACCTCCAACCTGTACTCGTTCCCGACCACCTATGTGATCGACCAGAACGGCAACATCGTGGGAGAGCCGATCATGGGCGGTATCAACTCTGCTGAGCAGCGCGAGGCGCTCAACAAACTGATCGATCAGGCACTCGCGAAGAGCGAACAGTAGGTTCGAATGCGACAAAGGTGTGACAAAGGGGCAGTCCCTTTGTCACACCTTCGATGTTATGTGCGGGATGGTGCGCCATGCGGCGTGCCGTCCCGTTTTTTGTTCGTTACATTTTTGTTCGTTACATTCCTTGCTGGTACCGGCAAAAAAGCTGATAGAGTAGGTCAAACGCGTTGGATGCGAACGGCGGGGGAGAGGTTGCCGTCCATGCTGGATCTCAGAGATATTTGCAAAAGGTACGTTACGCAGTCGTTTACGCAGGTAGCGCTCGACAGCGTAAGCCTGTCTTTTCGCGATAACGAGTTTGTAGCCATCCTGGGTCCCTCGGGTTCGGGTAAAACTACGATGCTCAACGTCATTGGTGGACTCGACCATTTCGATTCTGGCGATCTGCTGATCGATGGCATCTCGACCAAGGACTTCAGCGACCGCGATTGGGACGCCTATCGTAACAATCGCATCGGCTTTGTGTTCCAGAGCTATAACCTCATTCCGCATCAGACCATTTTGGAAAACGTGGAGCTGGCGCTTACGCTCACGGGCGTGGGGCGTGCTGAGCGCCGCCAGCGTGCGCGCAAGGCGCTTGAGGCAGTTGGCCTGGGCAAGCACGTTAACAAGCGCCCGAGCCAGCTATCGGGTGGCCAGATGCAGCGCGTGGCTATTGCCCGCGCCCTGATCAACGATCCCGAGATTGTGCTGGCTGACGAGCCGACCGGCGCCTTGGACTCAACGACATCCGTACAGGTCATGGATTTGCTCAAGGATGTTGCGCGCGATCGTTTGGTCATCATGGTCACGCACAATCCCGAGTTGGCATACAGGTACGCCACGCGCATTGTCACCCTGGCGGACGGCAAGATCACCGACGATTCAGATCCCTTTGATGCTACCGAGGCCGCGCGTCGCGAGGCCAAGCCCACGCGCAAAACCTCGATGAGCTTTGTGACGGCGCTGGGGCTTTCCGCCCGAAACCTCATGACCAAGAAGGGCCGTACGGCCATGACTGCCTTCGCAGGTTCGATTGGCATTATTGGTATCGCAGCGATTCTGGCGCTCTCCAACGGCGTAAACGGCTACATCAAAAAGGTCGAGGAGGACACGCTCTCAAGCTACCCGCTTACGATTTCCAAACAAGATTACGACCTGTCGTCCATGATGGGCGGACAGGGGGCTACCGATGAGGAGGTATCCAAGGGCGAGGCCTCGTCCGATGACGCTACCGGTGGCAAGGCTAAGGGAACGGATAAGATTCCCGTGGTCACGGCCGTAAAGGATATGTTCGCAAGCGTTAAATCTAACGATATGACGAGCTTTAAGGCATGGCTTGACGGCGGCGGTGACGGTATCGACAAAGAGGTCAACGCTATCCAGTACGGCTACGGCGTGACGCCGGTTGTCTATCGTTTGAGCAAGGGCGACGAGAGGCCCGTTCGGCTTGTTCCCAACGCTATGACCGAGGCCATGAGCGGAGGCGCAAGCTCGGCGGCAACGGTGAGCATGGATTCCATGGGGACCTCGGTCTTTAACGAGATGATTGACGACCAGAGCCTGCTCGACAGCCAATACGATGTCGTTGCCGGCCATTGGCCCACGTCCGCCAACGAAGCCGTGATGGTGCTTTCGGACCGCGGCACGGTGGGCGACTATACGCTCTATAGCATCGGCGCGCTGGATATCGATGAGCTCAACGACCTGGTCAACAGCGCCATGACGGCCGACGGCAAGGTCGAGACGCCCGAGACCGGCACCGACTTTACCTACGACGATGCGCTGTCCACGACATTTAAGGTGTTGTCGCCGGCCGATGCCTATCGCAAAAACGAAGAGACCGGCATGTGGACCGACATGTCTGGCGACGCCGACTTTATGGCCGCCAAGGTTGCCGACGGTATTGACGTGCGCATTGTGGGCGTGGTGCGACCCAACGAGACGGCCAACGCGAGCGCATTGACTCCGGGCATTGCCTATACGCATGCGCTGACTTGCCAGCTTATGAAGCGCGCCGCCGATTCGCAGATTGTGCAGGAGCAGCTTGCCCACCCCGAGACGGATGCCTTTACGGGCAAAACCTTCGACGAGCTGCAGAGCGAGGCCAAGCAAGGCGTGGATCTGAGCAGCATGTTCAGTGTGGACGAGGCGGCGCTGAAGAGCGCGTTCTCGTTCGATGCATCTGCGCTCTCGGGTGCGGCCGGCGGCATGGACCTTTCTAGCCTTGATTTGTCCGGGCTGGATATTGACCTTTCGGGTGTTGGGCGAGACATCGACTTTAGTGACATCATGGCCAAGGCGCCGGCTCCGGATTTCTCGGGCATCTTTGACGGCCTGGAGCTCACGCCCGAGCAAATGCAGCAGGTGGGAACGCTTGCCAACCAGCTGTTTGAGGGCTTTTTGCAGTCTGATCAGTTTAAGGCGCTGTCGCCCGAAGATCTTAAGGACGCATCAAAGCTCGCCGCCGCATTCTCGACGTATCTTGAGAATGATGACGCGGCCCAGCAAATCCTGGCCCAGCTAAAAGCGCTGGGCGGCGATGCCCTGTCCGAGCGCCTGCAGCAGGCGATGACCGACTATGTGCAAAAGCAGCTGGCTCCGTATCTGCAGCAGGCTATGGATCAGGTGATGCAGACAATTAGCGAGCAGATTGCGACAACGGTGTCAGCTCAGCTCAAGGCGGGTGCGGCAGGGCTCATGGACCAAATGGCGACGCAGATGTCTTCGAGTTTTGCCAACTTGGCGAGCGCCATGCGCGTGGACGCGAGCGCCTTTGCTCGTGCCATCCACTTCAACATGGACGCCGAGGACCTGAGTTCGCTCATGATGAGCTATGCGAAGGCGTCGAAGCTCACCTACGACAACAACCTGACCACGCTGGGCTATGCGGACGAGGCGGACCCCATCTCGGTCAAGATTTTCCCGCGCGACTTTGAGGCTAAGGAGCGCGTACTCGATCACATCGATGCGTACAACAAGCAGGTCAAAGCCGCTGGCCACGATGATCGGGCAATTTCGTACACCGACTACATGGGCATCATCATGGGTTCGGTGACCGACATCGTGAACACCATCAGCTTGGTGCTCATCGCATTCGTGAGTATCAGTCTGGTGGTGAGCTCCATCATGATCGGCATCATCACGTACATCAGCGTACTGGAGCGCAAGAAGGAGATCGGCATCCTACGCGCGATTGGCGCGTCAAAGCGCAATGTGGCAAACGTGTTCAACGCTGAGACCTTTATCGAAGGCCTCATTGCCGGCGTCTTTGCTATTGTCGTCGTGGTGGCCGTGAGCTTCCCGGTCAATGCCTGGGCGCTTGCGGCCAAACAGGTCCCCAACCTAATGAGTCTACCCGTGCAGGATGCGTTGGTGCTCATTGCAATTTCGGTGCTGCTGACGGTCGTTGCCGGTCTACTGCCTGCCCGCAGCGCATCCAAAAAAGACCCCGTGGAAGCCCTGCGCTCCGAATAATGTGACAAAGGGACAGTCCCTTTGTCACATTGGGTGGCTAGCTCGTTTTGCCCATCAATGTGATACGGATGCTTGGATGGGTGTACTCGTCAAATTCATCCTCGGGATCCGTGTCAAACGAATAGTACGTTTTGATGGGGTTGTCACTCGTCCTGATGGAGATTCTCTCGTAGAGCGAACCGTTCAAAAAAGCCTGCCTAAACTCTTCGGGGAGCTTTTGCGGTGCTAGGAGCTCGGGACTCACGGTCTTGACGTCTACGGTTTGGACGACAGAGGAAAGTTCGTCCAAGTCGAGCTCGATGCGGGCGAGGTTGTCCTCAAGGCTCGCGTCGGGGTCGATCTCTGCTATGTAACTCACTTCCTTGAGCGTTCCCTTGTTGTCGAAATCCAGGTACGTATAGGTCTTCTGGGTATCGGAGTCGCCGTCGTGAAGGTAGCCGCGGACGTGATAGCCGTAATCTTGATATCGCTCGTAAGGGTCATCGGCGGACACGTACTCGCATGCGGGTCCTAGCGTCTTGCGGGCGATGGCAATTTGCTCGGCCGCGGCCGCGGCGTTCTCCTGCATCTCGATGTTTCCCTGCGCCAGCTGCGGGATATAGGCACCGCACACGATCGCGAGGGGCAGCGCCACAAGCGCGACGACCCACTTCTTTGCACGGGGGACAGGCACGCCACAGGCCTCTGCCATGGCCCTTGCGTTGGCGAAGCTTTCGGCAAGCACGTCTGCCGCGGTGGCGACGGCGCCTACGGCAGCGGCGACTTCTGCCGCGCCGCCCAGGTTGCGTGCGGTCTCGTTGTCGCTGTTCTTGAGCAGGCGTGCGGCGGCCTGCGTGCCAACAACGCCTGCGATTTGTGCCGAGCGGTCTTTCTCGCTCTGCTCGATGGCGAGCCGGTTCTGCATTTCCTTCCACTGCTTGCCGCGCATGCCAAAACGCGGCGCGAGGGCACAGTAGCAGAATATGACGAGCTCGATGGCGGTGAGCACCAAGGCGGTCATCATGCCCGTCTCTTGGAAGCCTTCGTGATGGAAGACGATGTCGTCGATCATTTCGAAAGGAATAATCAATAAGGGCAGCACGAATGCCATGGCAAGCGCCGCGCCGGCAACCTTGGGACAGATGCAGTATCGCTGGATGCGCTTACGTTCTTGTTCGGAAAGTGTTGCCATGGCTGATCCTTGGTGTCGTAACGGTCGTTGCGGCGCATGGGGCGCGGGGCGCATCAGTTTGAGCTAGCGCTGGATAAGAACATAGAGCAAGATGCTCATCGCGATGAGCAAGAAGCCTGCGATGTTAAACATCAGTGTGGCAAAGTTGCCCACGATGGGGCGTTCGACATAGCTTTTGTCTGGGTTGCTGGGGTTGTAGTACACGGTCATTTGGCTACCGAGGGGCCAAAGCTGCTCCGCGAGGGTGCCTAGGCGGGCGATGGGGCCTGTCTGCACGTGCAGCCAGCCCTTGGCGTCTTCGTAGGCGGTGGCTTGCGTGCGGATGGGGAGTCCCGACAAGCTTTTGGTCTTTATGCCACGGAATTGTTTTTTCGCGCGGTATTGCGTGCCGTCGACGGTGTATTCCAAAACGGGATTCATTCTGCCTTCACCCATAAAGCGATGGTCGATGACCGTCCCCATGGTCACGGCGGTACAGGCCTTGGCTTTCTTGCGGGCGGCGGCCTTCATGAGCGCGCTCACTCCGATAAGCAGGATGCCGATGCCCCCAACCAAGATGAGCGCGAGCAGGGATATCTGCGACGTGGTCACGGTGTTCTCCTTTGGCGCGATACCGTCATATGTGACTCAGTATAGAGAATCCCGCCATCGATGAGCTATTGCGGGGGGGGTCAATTCTGAATGTGACAAATGGACTGTTCCTTTGTCACATCGGGGACTGCGGAATCGAGGTCTAATACTTTTCCCGAGAAGTGAACGAGTGAAAACGGACTCCCGAAGCATCGACACTTTTGGCGTACAATTTCCTGCGGTTTTGCCAGTCAAATCCTGCGGTTTTGACGCCTAAAAATGTCAATGCTTCGGGAGTCCAAATACAGCCGTTCACTTCTCGGGAAAAGTATTAGACCTCGAAATATGGGCGGCGTTCGCGAACGGCAACTAGCTTGCGTCCGGTAGCCGGCACTTGGGGCAAAGGGACTGCCCTTTTGCCCCTTCACCATTGCATCGTATCTGGTGTGGAAAAAATATCGCCTGCGTTCTCGCGCCTGCGAAGAGTTCCTGAACCGCTTGAATGGGATGTGACAAAGGGACTGTCCCTTTGTCACATTGATTTGAGAGTGGATGTTGATGAATTTATCGCTGGCCCCCATGGAGGGGATTACCGGGCATGTGTTCCGTCGCGTGCATGCGGAGTGCTTTGGCGCGCTCGATTGTTATTACACGCCGTTTTTGCCGCCGCCGCGGGTGGGCAACCGCTTTGGTGGCAAGGCGTTTAAAGAGGTCGATCCTGCCAATAACCAGGGGCTTAACGTAGTACCTCAGCTGATGTCCAAGAATGCGGACGAGTTTGTGTGGGCGGCGCAGGTGCTCGCCGAGATGGGGTACCGCGAGGTCAATCTCAACCTTGGCTGCCCCTCGGGTACGGTTGTTGCCAAAGGCAAGGGTTCGGGCTTTCTGCGCAACCTGGATGGGCTCGAGGTGTTCTTGAGCGACGTGTGCGACCGCTCGCCCTTGCCGGTGTCGGTCAAGACCAGGTTGGGGTTGGAAAGCGACGACGAGTACAAGCGCGTGCTCGACCTCTACTGTCGCATGCCGTTAGCAGAGCTGATTGTGCACCCGCGCGTGCAAAAGGACCGTTATACGGGCTCGCCGCGCAAAGAGTTTTACGGCGAGACGCTGGAGCGGGCACCGTTTCCTGTGGCATACAACGGCGATATTTTTGATCTTGAGGACATGGATGCGCTGGTGGAAGCCTATCCCGGAACACGCCACGTAATGTTGGGGCGCGGCTTGCTTGCGAATCCCGCGCTGGCTCGCATGGTTAAGGGCGGCCCTGCCGCCACCGCCGCTGAGCTGCAACGCTTCCACGACATGCTGTTTGCGGCTTATGCGGACGAGATTGGGGGCAACGCGGTCTTTCGCATGAAAGAGTGGTGGTTCTACGCCAAATGCGCCTTCGCCGATCCCGCGACCGTTCACAAGCTCGTTCGCAAGACCAAAAAGGTCGATGAATACCGCGCTGCTGTCGAGCGCGTCTTTCGCGAGCAGCCGCTTGCGCCCGCTGCCCGCTTTTGCGGCTAAATGTGGGCGTTGGGGACGTTCTTAAACGACTATGTTGCAAAAAGCTGTACGTCAGCATCCAAAGATGTCGGAAAATGTCGACTTTGGATGCTGACGTACATGTTTGGTTCGTATGGGTTTGTGCGTTGGGGCCGGCCGACCGCGGCGCGCGGACTAGAGCAGGTTCTTCTGTATCCACGCGATGATGTCGCCCGACTCGTAGAGTGGCGTGCCGTCAATGAACAGGCAGGGAACTTGGCGCTTTCCGCCGACGGCGATGAGCGTCTGCTCGGCATCGGAATCGGTCGAGATATTACGCTCGGGGATGGTCACGCCGTTATCGGCCAGGAAGCGCTTGACCTTTATGCAATACGGGCAGCCGGTCATAACGTAGAGCGCGAGCTCGTGATCAGTAGCCATAGGTCTCCAATCGGTTGAGGTTTCGATTGAAATACCCAAAGCCGCCGCGGTCTATGCACGCGTCAACGACGACTCGATTGCCTGTACCAGAAACGCCGTGGCTCCGGTGCCGCAGGGCTTGTCGTAGTAGTCAACAAAGCGCTGGTCGGCAAGATAACCATTGGCGAGGCCCAGGTATGCTTCGTCCTGGGGCTCGTGTCCCCAGTTAAGGCCAACCCATCGGCGGTGCATTGCGACAAGCTTGCGGGCTTCGTTACTCTTTGGATCGCCGTCGTCCACGGCAATCGAGAGCTGGCCCAGAATAGCGCGTTCAAGTTCCTTCATATCGTTCCATGTCTGAGGATCCATATCCAGTAACGTTTCGTTTGCTGCATCGATAGCCTCATCGCCATAGCGCGCCCGCGCTTCGGCGCCGTAGCGCTCCTCGTTTTCTTGCACGGCGCGCCAGCGTTCCAGTTGCGGCAGCACGGCGCCCATGAGCGAGACGGCTTCGTCGAGCGACATACCGGTGTTTTGTGCCAGGCGCGGGGCACAATCCTCGATCATTGCCTCCATCGTAGTGTCGTAGGTGTACTTGCCGTGGTCGTAGCACCACTTGCAGTAATGATCGGTCGCGGTGCCCGCAGCATCGGTGCCGCAGTCGTCGGGTGTGAGTATCATGCCGCAGCTCTGGCAATAGTGCTCGGGCATTTCGAGCAGGTGAGACAGGGGCTCGCCGGTCACGGCGGCGATGAGCTTCATCATGTCGATACCCGGTGTGACCTCGCCGCGTTCCCAACGGCTGACGGCTTGGCGTGTGACGAAGAGCTTGGCGGCGAGCTGCTCTTGGGTAAGGTGATGGGCGCGACGGACAGCAATGAGCTTTTCTGCAAAGGCCATAACGGCTCCTTTCTGCTTTCTGCTGGTTGATGGCTTAAGCATACGCGGCAGTAGGTGCCCTTCCAAGCAACCGTTGGTTGCACGACGGGGACCGCGACGAAGAATTGCGCGCAACGCCCCACACCTCCATGCCGTACAATGACCGGCATGGAACCTATCGCACACATACATACCGACCTGCCGCAGAAGTTCGGCATCCCGCGCAACAGCTTTTTGGCGCCCCATCTGCAGGGACGCATCGTCTTTGAGCCGGAATTTGCCTCCAACGCAGCGGTTGAGGGTCTGGGCTCCTTCTCTCACCTATGGCTGCTGTGGCGCTTCGAAAACGGAACGCCCGGCGGCACGGCTAAGGACATAGCCGCCGATGCCAAAACGCAGGACAGGTCCGGCACCAACGCAAAATGGTCGAAAACCGTGCGCCCGCCGCGTCTGGGTGGAGCTGAGCGCGTGGGCGTGTTTGCCACGCGCAGCCCGTTTCGCCCTAATCCCATCGGGCTCACCTGTGTCAAGCTCGATCGTGTTGAGCTTACCGACGATGGCCCCATCATTCATGTGCTGGGGGCCGACCTGCGCGACGGCACGCCCATCTACGACATTAAGCCCTACATTCCGTTTGCGGACTGCCACCCGGATGCAACGGGCGGCTGGATTGAAGACGCGCCGTGGCAAGAGCTCGACGTCGAGTTTCCGCAAGTGCTGCAGGATATGGTCCCGCCTGAAAAGCTCCCCGGCTTGATCGAGGTGCTCCGCCAAGATCCGCGCCGTGCGGGCGGCAAACACGAGCCAAACCGCGTTTACCATTTGGCTTACGCTGGGCTCGACATATCGTTTACGGTCGACGGAACCAGGTTGACGATAACCGCCATCAACGACGCGCGAGACTAACCAGCTACTCGTCCGCACCCGTCAAATTAAGCGCCAAACTCCGCTCCAAAACCGCCCGCGCTGGTGGACAACAACGCCTACCAAAACAATCCGCTTTGCACGGGAGCTCAGCATGAAATACGACTTCAGCTCGCTTATCGACCGCCACGGCATGGACGCCATCGCCGTTGACTCCTGGGGAGAAATTCCCGACATGGCTCCGAACGCACCCGACGAGGGCTTCGACCGCATCCCCATGTGGGTGGCGGACATGAATTTTGCCACGGTGCCCACGGTTCAGGAGCACATCATTCAGCGCGCCCAGCATCCCATGTTTGGCTATTTCGATCCGCGCGACGAGTACTTTGACCGCATCATCGAATGGCAGAGGCGCCGCAATGGCGTTGAGGGCTTGGCACCGGAGCATATCGGCTACGAAAACGGCGTGCTGGGCGGTGTCGTGTCGACGTTGCGCGCGTATGTCCAGCCGGGCGATGCGGTGCTGGTCCATAGCCCCACCTACATCGGCTTTACCAAGTCCATCGAAGCCGCGGGCTATCGCATTGTCCACAGCCCGCTTAAGCTCGACGACCAGGGCGTGTGGCGCATGGACTTTGAGGACATGGAGCGCAAACTCGCCCAAAACTACATCCATGCCGCGGTGTTCTGCTCGCCGCACAATCCCTGCGGCCGCGTATGGGAGCGCGACGAGATCGAGCGCGCCATGGACATTTATCGCCAGCACGATTGCGTGGTGATCTCGGACGAGATTTGGTCCGATATCATCCTGCCGGGGCACAAGCATATCCCGACGCAGTCGGTGAGCGAGGATGCCCGCATGCGTACGGTTGCCCTCTACGCGCCCAGCAAGACGTTCAACCTGGCGGGCTTGGTCGGCAGCTACCACATTATCTACAACGAGACGCTGCGCGACCGCATATGCGCTGTGTCTAACAAGACCCACTACAACGAGATGAATGTCCTCTCCATGCATGCGCTTATCGGTGCCTACCAGCCGCAAGGCTACGAGTGGGTGGACGAGCTCAACCAGGTGCTTGCCGGCAATATCGAGTACTTCTGCGATTACGTGGACGAGCATTTTGAGGGCGTGTCATATTCGCGCCCGCAGGGCACGTATATGGTGTTCCTGGACTGCACCGAGTGGTGCCGCGATCATGGCCACGATATTCAGTGGCTGCTCGACGAGGGCGCGCGTGTGGGCGTGGGCTATCAGGACGGCCGTCCATTCCATGGACCTTGCCACATTCGCGTGAATCTGGCACTGCCGCTTTCGCGTGTAAGGGAAGCATGCGAGCGCCTGGACCGCTACGTTTTTGGGGTATAGGGGGCGCTCGATTCGAGTGCTGCCCCATGTGCCCACGCCGTCAAAATGCGTGGGCACATGGGGCGCAGAGGGTAGCGAGCGCGTTTTCCGCATTCGCTACTTTTCATGAATCTGCTTGCCGCAAAGATGTTCAATCGAAATCTCGTAGAGCTGGACGCCCTTTATGTCTTTGGCGATCTCCTCCTCGACTTCTTCGGCAGAAGGGTAGTACCTAAGCGCGAGCTGACGGACTTTGTCCTCGATAAACGCGGGCGCTTCATCTACCAGGCGACAACGACCAAAGACAACGGTACTCATAACGTAGGGAGCCCAGTCGCCGTCCTTGTACCACTCGTTGCCGTAAACGGTAAAGCAGACTTTATCATCATGCCTGAGTGAATCGACCTTGTGGCCAGCCTTGGCGCCATGGAAATAAATCTTGTCGTGCTCGGCGTCAAAGAAGTAGTTGACGGGAATGGCGTACGGGTAGCCATCGTCGCCGTTGACGGCAAAGACGCCGCGCTTGCAGGTAGCGAGCAGTTCGCGCGCTTTCTCGTCGGTGATGGCGCGCTTCTTTCGACGTAAGGGCCTAAACATCGTTGGCTTCCTTTCTACTGCGCATGGTGGTTGAGCACAAACTATAGCGAAACAGCCCCGTTTTTCTTGATACAGGCGAGTATGTTTTTGAGTTTGCTAAAGTCGAGCGGTTTGGGCAGATGGGCGTTCATGCCGGCGTCGTGTGCCGCCTTGGCGTCTTCGGCAAAGGCGTTGGCGGTGAGCGCGATGATGGGGATGTCGGCCGCATCGGCCTTTTCGCTCAGGCGGATCGCCCGGGTTGCCTCGTAGCCGTCCATGCCCGGCATCATGATGTCCATCAGGATTGCATCGAAGCTGCCGGCGGGACGACCAACATATAGATCGACCGTTTCGTTGCCGTCGGCGGCGCGAGTCACGACGATGCCTTCGCTTTCGAGCAGAGCTTGGGCAATCTCGGCATTGAGTTCGTTATCTTCTGCCAAAAGGACGTTCATGCCGGCGAGCGAGCAGCTGCTTACCTGCATGTCTGCACATTCTTTTATCTGAGGGTTCTTGTCGATATCGAGCGGAATCCGGACGTCAAACGTACTCCCCACGCCAACCTCACTCGAAATCTCAATCGTGCCGCCCATCATATCGATGAGCGATTTGACGATAGACATGCCAATGCCGGTTCCTTGGAACTTGCTGCGCGCATCGTCGCCTTCCTGGGCAAACGGCTCGTAAATGTGTGCCAAAAACTCGGATGTCATACCAATGCCGGTATCCGAGACGCTAAAGCAAAACACGGCGTGCTCGTCGTCGACCGGTTTGATGGTCGATGAGAACGTGACGGTGCCTCCGTGCTTGTTGTACTTGATGCTGTTGTCGAGCAGGTTGACAAGGATCTGCCGAATATGGGTGGGGCTGCCGATCATATATTGGTCGACAGCGTAGGGCTCGCTGGTGTCGAGCATGGTTATGCCGCGGTCCGATGCGCGGAGCTTGCACAGTACGAGCGCATTGTCGCACAGCTCTTTAAGGTTGAATGATTCGTGCTCGAGCGTCACTTTGCGCTCCTCGATCCTGCCCATCTCGAGGATGTCGTTAATCAGTGACAGCAGGTGATTGGCGGCAACGCGCGCCTTGGCGCGGCTTTCGCGGGCGACCTGCATGTCGCCTTCTCTCAATTCCTCAATTTCGATAAGGCCCAGGATGCCGTTGAGCGGCGTGCGGATGTCGTGGCTCATGCGCGTGAGGAAAGCGGTTTTGGCGGCGTTGGCGGCATCGGCTTTCTGCCGTTCCTCCTGTGCGCGGTAAAGCGACCAGACAAGGATGACGATGCCGGTGAACAAAATGCAGATGACGACTGCCGCAATGACGATGCGGTTGCGGTGGAGAAGTCGGAACGCATCCGATTCTTGCGCCGAGTACGATGTGGGGAAATAGCTGTTTGCAGAGAGCGATTCACCTGCATTGACGATGCCCTTATTGATGATTCCCAGCAGCTCGGGCTTGCCGCGCGAAATTAAACACGATAGTTGCGCCGTGTTGGTGAGTTCCTGTGTTTCGAAATCCTCGATGTCGTAGATGTCGCGGAGAGTTTCCAGGCGCGTGCTGGGGACAATGATGCAACGTGCCTTCCCCTCATTGAGGGCTTTGAGCACCTCGCCGTCATTCGAATACTCGGTTACCGTTGCGTTCGGAAAGAGACTTTCGAGCTCAAAACGGTTAACGATTGTGCTCTTTGTACAAGCGATGTTCTTAAGGTCGCTGTTCAGGTTTTTGCCACTGTGAATGGCGGTCAGCGAAACCGTTCCCATCGAGTTTGACTGGATGACCCCTGTCTGCTCGGCGAGCCAGTAGTCGCGAAACAACGGCAGGGCGACATCGATGGTTCCGTTGGAAAGGGCTTTGATCATTTGCTTGTTGTTCGAGAGTGCGATTGTTTTGACCGTAATGTCAAACTTGTCGTGCAACGTCGTTGCAAGCGAGGCGAGCGACCCTTCCATCTCGCCGTCGTCATTTTGCGTACAGTAGGGAAGTTGGTTTTTAAGATAGCCGAGCGTGATGGTATTGCCGTTTTCTTTGAGCCAGGTGGTCTCGGTGCCGGTGAGCGATGACGAGCCACTGTTTTGGGTCGAGTAACTCGATTTGACTTCCTCGTTATAGCGCGGGTTATCGCGGGCGATGGTCGTCATGGCGGCGTTGATGTCGTTCATCAGGTCAGGGCGGCTTTTAGGAACGGCAAAATAGTAGTCGCTCGAGCCTACGTAGAACATGGGTGACGCATCGGGCGACGAAATGGTGTCGTTCATGATGACGGCGTCGACCTCGCCGTCTGCAAGCGCCTCAAAGAGGGCGCTGCCGGTGTCGATTTCTTTATAGGTGCAGGTAACGTCTTCGTTGGCGAGCCACTGCTGGCCGACGATAGTTTGCATAACGCCAGAGTTGCAGCCGATGGTGAGGCCTTGGAGCGCCTGAGGGTCACCCTTGGCCAGATCGTCGCGGTCGGGCCTGGCGTAGATATAGTAGCGCTCGGTGCCCTCGGGATTTGAGGAAAAGAGCAGCTTCTGCTCGCGTTCTGCCGAATACGAGATGTTGGGCATGAGGTCGATTTCGCCTGCCTCGAGCATGTCCATAAGCTCGGAGAAGGTGCCGCTAACGTATTCGTATTGCCAGCCCTTTGTGTAATACGAGAGGGTCTGGAGGTACTCGTAGCCCCATCCCGAGAGGCGCTCGCCCGGCGTGCCTTCCTGGAAGCCTTTGTTGTTGACGAGCCAGCCAACGCGGACCGTCTTGACCTGCTGGTCGGAGTCGGCGGCAAAGGCGGGGGCAGGCATGACGGCGCTCAGCACGGTGAGTGCGGCAAGCGCGACAGCCAGGGTGCGGCGTAGGGCTAAGCGAAGGACGGCGGAAGGTTTCACATGAAATCCTATCGAGTTGAGACAGTTTCGCATAAGGATACCAGCTCAGCATGCTTAGTCGGCAGCTGAGCCGCTAAACGGTCCCGCCCGGCACTTGGGGACAGTCCCTTTCTGCCGGCACAAAAGGAACGTCCCCAACTGCCGGTTGTGGGACAATACCGAGCGAATGTGATTGGGCGTCTGGGAAAAGGGGTCGCGATGAACAAGTTGAGGACGCTTGCCGATGTTTTGCGCCAGGCTGGCTTTGCGCGCATCACGGGCCTGTTTCTCGTCTTCTATCTGCTGTGCTCGACGGCCGTCTGGCTGTCCGAGCCCACGACCCTTACGTTTGGCGATGGTCTCTGGTTTAGCTTTGAGACGGTCTCGACCATCGGCTTTGGCGATATCCCGGCCGAAACGCCGGTCGCCCGCGCTATTACCGTCGTCCTGAGCGTCATCAGCATCTTCTACATCGCCATGCTCACGGGTGTGGCGGTGAACTACTGCAATACGCTCATTAAACTGCGCCAAAAGGACACCATGGCGCGCTTTATGGACGATCTTGAGCATTTGGAAGAGCTCGATCGTGACGAGCTCGCTGACCTGTCGCGCCGCGTGCGCGAGTACCGTCGCCGGCAACGATAGAACGGGTGCCGCGCGTCACGACGAGGGGGATTGCATATGAACATCACGGTGTACCTGGGCGCGAGCGTCGGCAACGACCCGGCGTTTCTGCCTGCAGTGCGAGAGCTCGGCACGTGGATTGGCTCCAACGGCCACGCGCTGGTATACGGCGGCTCCAAGTCGGGCCTGATGGGCGCGCTTGCCGATAGCGTGCTCGAGGCGGGTGGACACGTGACGGGTGTTGAGCCGAGCTTTTTTATCGAGGCAGAGTTTCAACACGACGGTATTGACGACCTCATCGTGACGAGTGACATGGCCGAGCGTAAGGCCAAGATGATCGAGCTCGGCGACGCGTTCATCGCTTTCCCGGGCGGTACGGGCACGCTCGAGGAGATTGCCGAGGTCATGTCCGCCGTGTCGTTGGGGCACTTGAGTGCGCCGTGCATCCTGTACAACCTCGGGGGCTACTACAACGATCTTAAGGCGCTGCTCGAGCACATGATTGATAAAGGGCTTTCGAGCCCGAGGCGGCAGCACGGAATCTACTTTGCCGACGATTTGCGCGAGATTGCCTCGATTATCAACGGATAAGTCTTGAGCCTGCCCCACTATGACTCCCAATGGTGCCGTTTGCAGCGCAGACGGTTGGCTCGTTCGGGCAACGCTCGCTCTACAATAAAACGTATCCTTGTCGATTTTGACCGCGGGAGGACCCGATGGATAGCCTTGCAAAGCCCAAAAACCGAGCACTGTTTTTAGTTAGCGTTGCCGTGACCGGTGCGTTCGCAGGCGCCGCGGTCTGGCTGTTCTTTTTTGCGATGGAGCACGGTATCGACTATCTATGGACCGAGATTCCGCACGCGCTGGGCGTCACTTCGCCCGAGCTTGCCAGCGGCCCGTTTGGCTTTCTGCCGTACCCGTTTTTCGTCTGCTTACTGGGCGGCCTGTTAATCGGTCTGTACGAAAAGCTTACGGGCACCAAGACCGACGACCTCAACCAGGTGATGGCAAAGGTTAAGCAAGACGGGCGCTATCCGTACGACAACCTGGGCAAGCTTTCGCTCGCGGCATTGCTGCCGCTGCTGTTTGGCGGAAGTATTGGACCGGAAGCCGGCCTGACCGGCGTTATCGCGGGCCTGTGCAGCTGGGTCGGCGACCGCATGCGCCGCTTTGGCGCCGAGTTTAGGGAGCTCACGCTGCTGGGCACCCAGGCCGCGCTGACGGCGCTCTTTACCGCGCCCGTCTTTGGCTTTGTGGCGCCGCTTGCCGGTAGCGCCGACGGCCAGGGTGCCAATGACGATGAGTCCGCGTCCGACGAGATCACCATCAAGCTTCCCAAGGCACAGAAGACCATGGTCTACGGCATTGCGATTGCCGGCGGTCTGGGCACCTATCTGCTGCTCGGCCAGCTCATGGGCGGCGGCATGGGCATGCCCAGGTTCGAGTCCGCCGAGGTGGGCAGCCTGGAACTTGTCTGGCTCATTCCGCTGGCGTTGGTCGGCACCGTATGCGGTTGGCTGTACTTTGTCTCTGAGCATGCGAGAGAGGCCCTAGCGCACGCGATGGGGGAGCACCCTGTCGTTAAGGCAATGCTGGCCGGTCTAGCGCTCGCCATCTGCGGCACGGTCCTGCCCTACACCATGTTTGCCGGTGAGACCCAGGCCGATGTACCTATGGAGACCTACCTCACCATTCCCGCCGGCGTGCTTATCGCGACCGGTCTGGTCAAGGCCATGCTGACGCCCGCCCTTATCAACCTTGGCTGGCGCGGCGGCCATTTCTTCCCCGTCATCTTCTCGGGCGTAAGCCTGGGCTACGGCTTTGCCATTCTTACCGGCGCCGATCCGGTCTTTTGCGTCGCCGTCTGCACGGCCTCGACGATGGGCGCCGTTATGCGTCAGCCGGTCATGGTCGTGGGCCTGCTGCTCATGTGCTTCCCGCTCAAGGGGATTGTCTGCATGATCATCGCCGCCGTTATCGCCGCCGTCGTCCCGCTGCCCAAGCCGCTGCGCAAGTAGCACGGCAGCGCGCGGTCAGTACAAACATCTCAAGTCCGGTGCGGGCGCTGTGTCACGGATTTGCGGGTGGACTGGATTTCGTTCGGTATCGGCGCTACTTCCAAATTGCAAGCGCGGCGGTGCCCAGTACGATGAGGACGAGACCGATGGCGCTGCGGCGGGAGAGTTTTTCGTTGAATGCCAGGCGCGCAAATAGCACCGATACGACAATCGATAGTTTGTCGATCTGCACCACGACACTCACCTGGCCTGCAGCGATGGCATAGTAATAGAGCAGCCACGATGCTCCAGTCGCGATGCCCGATGTTGCGAGAAATGTGAGTTCGCGCCGGTCAACGTGTGCGACCTGCTCCAGTTTTCCCTTGGCTGCCACGATTGCCCATGCCATAACCAGTACCACGCAGGTACGGATTGCCGTGGCCAGGTTGGACTCGACGCCTTCGATGCCAACCTTGGCGAGGACGGAGGTGAGCGCCGCGAACACGGCGGCGCCGAGGGCGTAAGCGAGCCAGGTCCGGTCTTGCTGCTGCTCGGGTCCGGCAGACTGCTTCTTCTCGATCATTAAAAACGTGCCGAGGGTAATGACGGCGGTTCCCCCGAGCTTAACCGCAAGGTTGCTCGTCTCACCAAAAAGCGCGATGGCGATCAGCGCGGCGAGCACGGTGCTCATCTTGTCGACCGGTACGACCTTATTGACGTCTCCGATGCTCAACGCCTTAAAGTAACAGATCCACGAAGCGCCGGTAGCGAGTCCCGAGAGGACGAGAAAGAGCCAGGATCTGGGTTCGATGCTGCCAATGGTTCCAATGGATCCAGAAATACCCGCCATTGGCCCAGGCGAAAAACGAGCACCACGCAGGTGCGAATGGCCGTTGCGACATCGGAGTCGGTCTGCTTGATGCCACATTTGGCCAAGATAGATGTGATGCCGGCAAAGAATGCTGACGCAAATGCTGCGACGACCCACGACACGGGCGCGGTGCCTCCTTGGTTAATGGGTTTATCCTGCGAGTTTTATAGACATGAGGATACCGCCCCGCCATGAAGGTTTGATATGGTCGCGGCGAGACGGGGGTCATGTTGCGGGGAGCCATTTGGTTAAGGCTCGAATTGAAGGTGAATGTTTTTCCGAGAAGTGAACGAGTCAATATGGACCCCTGGAGCATGCAGGCTTTTTTCGAATAAAACCGCTGGATTTCTAGGCAAAAAGCGCAGGAACTAAGCCCATAAAAATGTCGATGATACAGGGTACTGATTTTACTCGTTCACTTCTCGAAAAAACATTCACCCTCGATATGCTGTCGGCTTCTCTTTGGTCGCCAAGATCTAAACGGTACGCCGTGAAGGGTGGTAGCGACGTTGTTGCTGCTTCTCTTATCTAGTAAATGAGGTGGGGCGCCGCCCAAGTCCTTTAGCTGTCGATCACAGGTCGCGTGCCCGGTAGACCTTGGTGCTGATGGCACAGCTGACAACGCCAAGGACGACCGTTGCCAGCGCGACGGCACCACACAGGCAACCGAGGACGGCAAGATCGGGATTCGTCCCTGCAATCGACATGAGCTGGTTGCTGATGGGGTTGAATGAGTTTAGCGTGACCATGATAAGGCACATGAATAGGGCGTACAGACCAACGGATAGGCGTTGCGCCTTCATGTGTTCAAATCGAAAGAACAGAGGCAGTACCAAAAACACCGCCATGAGGGAGAAAAGCATCGATATTGCCGAGGCGATTGCGGTCTCAAAGACGGTCTCTCCCGTGGAGGGGATACCCACGCTGTTTAAGATCGGGATGGCGACGATACTCAACAGCACGGCCGCGCACGCCATGATGACCGAGAAAATAGTGATGCACAGGTAGCGTGCGCTGACGATGTCTTTGCGTGAGATGGGCAGCGTTGCCCGATAGCGCTCCCATCCGTTTTGGTTGTCGAGCCCGGCCAGCGACGTCATGGCCATGATAGGCGACATGGCACTGATCGCGAAGGCGCCGGCGGCGCTCATGTCGGAATCACCATTCGATGCCCTGACGGCGGTCAGCACGACGAAGATGAACAGGCCGACACCTGCGATGCTCGGGACGAGCGTGCGAACGATGGCAAGCTCGGACATAATGGCGCGTTTCATTTCGAAGCCCCTTTCAGCATGAAGCGAAGATAGTCATCAATGGTTGCCCGATCGCAGGGAATCTCGGGGAAGGCCTCGAGCACTTCGCGGTGGTTGGGCACGAGCACGTCCACGCTGTAGGCGTGGCGGGCGGCGCGGGTGCCTTCGACGCAAGCCATGAGCTCGGCGGCCTGTGCCTGGGTGCAGTGGGCGATGCCGGCGCGGTCGGTAATGTCCTCGCGTGGCAGGTCAAACACAATCGAGCCGTTATCGATGCAGATGACGCGGTCGGCAGCACGATCGAGATCAGACGTAATGTGGCTCGAGAGCAGCACGCTGCGCTGGCCGTCGGCGACAAAGGCGAGCAGCTCATCGAGCAGTTCCTCGCGTGCCATGGGATCGAGGCCCGCGGTGCCTTCGTCCAAAACGAGCAGCTTGGCATTGTGGCTGAGCGCGCAGGCGAGCTGCAGCTTCATACCCATGCCGCGGGAGAGGTCCTTGACCTTTGTCTTGGGATCGAGGCCAAATCGGTTGATGAATCCGGCGAACGTTTCGCGGTCCCACGTGGGGTACGCCGGGCCTACGAGCGCCTCGATCTGGCCGACCTTGAGCGTGGAGGGGAAGGGGCATGTGTCCAGCACGAGGCCGATGCGAGAGCGCAGGTGGCGTTGCGACTCATCGGGCGCGTCGGTGCCACAGCGCTGCCCAAACAGGTGCACCTCGCCGGCATCGAGCTTTATAAGCCCAAGCGTGGCGCGAATGGTCGTCGTCTTGCCGGCGCCGTTTGCGCCCACAAAGCCAACAATTTGGCCGGGCTCCACGGCCAACGTGACGCCACGTAGCGAAAAGCGGTCGCTCACGCGGCGTGAGATGCTTTTGAGTTCTAGCAAGTTTTGCATGGCATAGCCTTTCTTGCAGATGGTTACTGCATGGTTTCGGGGGCTACCAGGTCGAGCATTTCGTGCAGTTTATCGCGCGTGACGCCCACGGCTTCGGCTTGCGTTGCTGCCTGTGCGAGCAGCTCTTCGATATGGCAGAGCTGATTTTCGCGCAAGAGTTCTTGGTTGCCCTCGGCGACAAAACAGCCCTTGCCCTGCACAGTGCGGATAAAGCCGAGTTGCTCCAGGTCGGCGTAGGCGCGCTTGGTGGTGATGACACTCACGCCAAGATCGCTCGCGAGTGCACGGATGCTGGGGAGTTTGGCTCCCGAAGCGAGCGCGCCCGAAAGGATCTGAGCTTTGACTTGCGAGGCTATTTGCTCGTAGATGGGCTTGTCGCTCGAATTGGATAGGATGATGTCCACAGCGGCTCCTTAGCTGTTGGGCTGCACGTGTATATAACCGGTAAGCACAGTATATATACACTATGTACAGTTACGCAAGAGACAAATTCGGATTGGGCCGGCTACCCAGGCCCCAACTGATGAATTTGTCCTGATAGGCGCCCTATGGCGAGGTTTCGCGGCTACAATAGTGCGGTTACATCGACGTAATGCACTCAATGCAAGAAAGGATCCGCATGGCAAGCCTGTCGGATGAAATCTCGTCGCGCCGCACATTCGCGATCATCAGCCACCCGGACGCCGGTAAGACCACGCTTACCGAGAAGCTGCTGCTCTATACCGGCAGCATTCAGACCGCCGGCTCGGTCAAGGGCAAGAGCTCGGCCAAGCATGCCGTCTCGGACTGGATGGACATCGAGAAGGAGCGCGGTATCTCCGTTACTTCCTCGGTTCTGCAGTTCACCTATAACGGCGCCTGCGTCAACATCCTCGATACCCCCGGCCACCAGGACTTCTCGGAGGATACCTACCGTACCCTTATGGCCGCCGACGCCGCGGTCATGGTCATCGACGGCGCCAAGGGCGTCGAGGCCCAGACCAAAAAGCTTTTTAAGGTCTGCACACTGCGCCACATTCCCATCTTCACCTTTGTGAATAAGCTCGATCACGAGGCTCGCGATCCGTTTGAGCTCATGGAAGAGATCGAGAACGTCCTGGGTATCAATACGTATCCCATGAACTGGCCGATCGGCAGCGGTCGCAACTTCCGCGGCGTGTTCGACCGCCAGACCCGTCGCGTCATTGCCTTTGAGGGCGACGGCCACGCCAACGCCACCAAGAAGGTCGCCGAGGTCGAGGCCGAGTTGGGCGATCCCGCCATGGATGAGCTTATCGGCGAGGAGAACCATAAGAACCTGATGGACGACATCGAGCTGCTCGATGGTGCCGGCGACGAGCTCGACTTGGATGCCGTGGCCTGCGGCAAGCTGAGCCCGGCGTTCTTTGGCTCGGCGCTCACCAACTTTGGCGTGGAGCCCTTCCTCAAGGAGTTCCTGCGCCTGGCCCCGACGCCGCGCGCCTATACCGATACGCTCACCGGCGAGCCGGTCGATCCCTGCCGCGACGACTTTAGCGGTTTTGTGTTTAAGATCCAGGCCAACATGGACAAGAACCACCGTGACCGCATCGCCTTTGTGCGCATTTGCTCGGGCAAGTTCGAGCGCGGCATGGAAGCCTTCCACGTGCAGGGCAACCGCAAGCTCAAGCTTGCCACGGGCACGTCGATGATGGCCGACGACCGCGCCATCGTGGACGAGGCGTACGCGGGCGATATCGTGGGCCTGTTCGATCCGGGTATCTTTAGCATCGGCGACACCGTGTGCTCCGGCAAGCGCCATGTGCAGTATCCGCAGATCCCGACGTTTGCCCCCGAGATGTTCGCTCGCATTACGCAGGTCGACACGCTCAAGCGCAAGCAGTTCGTCAAGGGCATGGAGGAGCTTGCCCAGGAGGGCGCCATCCAGATCTTCCGCGAACTGGGCGCCGGCATGGAAAGCGTCATTGTGGGCGTGGTCGGCGTGCTGCAGTTTGAGGTGCTCGAGCGCCGCCTGAAGGCCGAGTATCGTGTTGAGGTTCGTCGCCAGCCGCTGCCCTATACGGACATCCGCTGGATCCAGAATGACCCCGATACCATCGATATCCCGGCTCTTTCGCTCACGCGCGACACCCTGCGCGTCGAGGACATGCGCGGCGGCAAGCTGCTGCTGTTCACGAGCCCGTGGAACGTGGACTGGGCTACCGACCACAACCCCAACCTTATCCTGTCGGAGTTTGGCAACGTAGCCTTTTAACGCAGCGGCGCGGTGGCCCTGTGGGGCTGCCGCGCCGCTTGCTTGCCCGATGCCGTGTGAGCGGCTATCATACCCACCGTCGTCTCAAGACCGGGGCGTCCGAGCAGTTCGGGTCCGATATCCTGCTCGTTAAACCTAAAACCAAAGGAGTACATAATGATCAAGAAGGTCATGGAGGACTACAAGGTCCTGTTGCGGAGCATTCCCGCGGCAACGGTTTCGCTGTTTTTCGTGAGCGTCATCATGATGAACCTGCTGGCCAACAAAGAGCTGATCAGCCTGCCGTATCTGGCGCTCGACTGTGGCTTTGTGGTGAGCTGGGTTTCGTTTTTGTGCCAGGACATGATCTGCAAGCGCTTTGGCGCCAGGGCATCCATCAAAATCTCTATCCTCGCGCTGCTGGTCAATCTGGCCGTGAGCTTGTGCTTTTGGGTATGCTCGCTCACGCCCGGCATGTGGGGTGCCTACTACGATACCGGCATGATCGAGGTCAACACTGCCCTTAACGCCACCATCGGTGGCACCTGGTACGTGGTGCTTGGCTCGTCGCTTGCCATGCTCGTTTCTGCCGTGGTTAACTCCACGCTCAATCAGTCGCTCGGCCGTATGGTCAAAAAGAATAATTTTGCGAGCTTTGCCTTCCGCTCCTATGTGTCCACGGGCGTTGGCCAGTTTATCGACAACTTGGTCTTTGCCATCGTGGTGAGCCACACGTTCTTTGGCTGGACCTGGGTGCAGGTCCTTATGTGCTCGCTGACCGGCGCTATTGCCGAGCTGCTGTGCGAGGTCTTCCTGAGCCCCGTGGGCTACAAGGTCGTACGCAGCTGGGAGCGCGAGAATGTGGGCGCTGAGTACCTCGAGCGTCACGCAACCGCCTAAGGAGCAAGTATGCGGGTTTTGATCACGGGCGCTTCGGGTGGTATCGGAGCCGCATGCGTGCGGCGCTTTTTGGACGAGGGCCACGAGGTCGTGGGCTTTGACCTGCTGCCAACGGCGATCGAACACGAGCGCTACCGCCATCTGATCGTCGATGTCCGCGAGCCGGACTCGTTTCCAGGTGACCTTGAGCCCCAGGTGATCGTGAACGTTGCCGGTACACAGGATTCGGCCGACGACATCGCGGCCAACCTGTGTGGCACCATCAACGTGACCGAGCGCTACGCCTTTGTGGGGGAGGGGCTTGCCGCCAAGCCGGCGCCGGCTATCAAATCCGTGATCAATGTGGGGTCGGCGAGCGGGCATACGGGATCGGAGTTCCCCGCCTATGCGGCCAGCAAGGGCGGCGTTATCGCCTATACCAAGAACCTCGCAAACCGCTTGGCGCCGCAGGCCATCGCCAACAGCGTGGACCCGGGCGGCGTTATCACGCCGCTCAACCGTTGCGTGATGGAAGACGAACGCCTGTGGAACCAGATTATGGAGCTCACGCCGCTTAAACGCTGGGCCACTGCCCAAGAGATCGCCGAGTGGATCTACTTTGTGGGCGTGACCAACCGGTTCATGACCGGGCAGAGTCTGTTGATCGATGGCGGCGAGGCCGGCCGCACACAATTTATCTGGCCCGAGTAGAAAACGCGCCCGATGGACAGCCGTCGGGCGCGTTTTTTGATGTATCGATTTTTAGCCGAGGCAAGTCCAGTTGACGGGGGTCGAGCCGTGCTGTTCGAGTAGCCGATTGGCAGCGGAGAAGGGGCGCGACCCCATAAAGGCGGGGAGTTCTGCCGTGGCACGGTTGGCCGAAAGCGGCGAGGGGTGCGTGGAAGCCAGGCAGAACTTGCTGCTTTCCCTGCCCGCGCCGGTCGCGGCGAGCTTGCCCTCGACCATCTGCTGGGCAAAACGGCCCCATGCCAAAAAGACGACCGGCTGGGGCAACTGGCAGCAACGTTCGATAACGTAGTCGGTGAGCGTGCTCCAGCCTAGCTTGGCGTGCGAGTTCGCGGCATGCTCGCGCACGGTGAGCGTCGTGTTGAGAAGCAGGACGCCCTGTTGTGCCCAGGGGGTTAGATCTCCCGTGGCGGGAATGGGGCAGCCCAGATCGGCTTTGAGTTCCTTATAGATGTTGCGCAGGCTCGGCGGCAACTTGGTTTGCGTTGCGGGGACCGAGAACGACAGTCCCATGGCCTGATTGGGACCGTGATAAGGGTCCTGACCCAAGATGACAACTTTGACCTGGTCGGCCGGCGTGTAGGCGAGGGCATTGAGGATGTCGTCTTGTGCCGGGTAGATAGTCTGCTCGGCACGCAAAAGGGCGATGCGCTCGAGCAGCTGGTTCGTAGTGTCACGTACCGGCTGCGGCGCATCGCCCAACCAAGTTGCTATGTTGTGGTCGCGGGTTGCGGTGTCCATGGGGCTCCTTTATGGTAGATGCTCTGTTGGCATCTATTGTAAAGGCGCACCGGTTGCCTTTATGACACGGCTGTATGAAGAACGGGGTCTACGAGACGCGCTCGGGCGCTCCTGCCATACGGGCCTGTCCATGTGCACGGAGGCGCGGAAGCTCGACGGTTGCCACCATGACGCCGGTGAGGATGAGGGTGGCGCCAAAGAAGGCGATGGGGTTCAGGACCTCGCCGACCAGGAAGAACGAAAAGACGGCAGAGCAGACCGGCTCGAGCGAGAAAGCGAAGCCGGTGGTCTCGGCAGGCACGTGGGGCTGCACGAGCGTTTGGGTGATAAAGCCATAGGCAGAGCAGATGAGTGCGAGCGCGACGACAACGACAATCTCGCTCGGCGTGCCGGGAAGCGTGAAACCGCCAAAGGTGAATGCGGCGATACCCGAGAATAAGCAGCCGAAGCCCAGCTGCCAAACGCCCAGGGCCAGCGGGTCGACATCTTCGACAAAGCGCTTCGCCACAATGATATGGCCGGCATAGACAAAAGCGGAGAGCAGCATGATGAGCGCGCCCGGGTTCAGGCTGGTGAAGTCGGCGCCCGAGAGCAGCAACATACCGCAGGTGACGATGGCGGTGCCGACGAGCACTTTGCGCTCGGGGGCACGACGCAGCAGGGCGGCGTTGGCAAACGGCACGATCACGACCGTCAGGCTCTGCAAAAAGCCGGCGGTGGAGGCGGAGGTGAGGCTGGAGCCCAGGCACATGCAGGTGAGTTCGGTTGCCATAATGGCGCCGATGATGGCAGCGCGGACCATAAGGTCGCGGTTGATGCGGAAAGCGCGCTTGTGGAAGAGCAGCAGGCAAGCCACAAAGGCGATGATGCAGCGCAGCGCAACGATGCTCGTGGCGTTCATACTGTCCATGCCGATCTTCATGAGGGGGTACGAAAAGCCCCATGCGACGGGAACGGAAAATGAGAGCGCGATTGCTTTTTTGCGATCCATGGGACTCCTTTTGTTACAGAACGGTTTCGTAAAAAGGATTCTGCTCCCAGATGTGGATGTAGTAAAGCGAATGTATCTTCAGTATGATTAAGAAATGCTAATGTCATTAGGAAAAGCGCTGGCAAAACGTTTTACGACTGCATTGATGTGGAGGCACGATGGCATCGCGGTATCAGATTGTTTGTATGGTGGTCGATCGCGGCAGTCTTAAGGGCGCGGCGGACGAGTTGGGCTATACGCAAAGTGCGGTGAGCCAGGCCGTCAAGGCGCTCGAGCGCGAGCTGGGCACCACGCTTATCGAGCGCGGAAAGCAGGGCGTTTCGCTTACGCGCGATGGCAAGCAGTATCTGCCGTACCTGCGCCAGATTGTGACCGCCGAGGCCGAGCTCGAGGGCAAGCGCCAGGAGCTGCTGGGGCTTTCGTCGACCGATATTCGCATCGCGACGTTTACCAACGTGAGCCGTACCGTGCTGCCGCGTGTGATCCGCGACTTTGGTACGCTGCACCCGGGCGTACGCTTTACCCTCAAGCAGGGCGATTACACGCGCAACGCTCAGTGGGTGCACGACGGCGTGGTGGATTTTTGCTTTACGGCGCGCGGGTTTACCGCAGGCCTCGAGAAGCGTGTGGTCTATCACGACGAGTTGGTGGCGCTGCTGCCGGCTGCGCATCCGCTGGCGGCAAAGGAAAAGGTGACGCTCGCCGACCTGGCGTCCGAGCCCTTTGTGCTGCTGGATGAGGGCGAACAGAGCCTGGTGCTCGATGCATTTGCGACACATGGGCTGTCGCCGCACGTGACGAGTGAGGTGACTGACAACTACACCATCATGGCGATGGTGGAGGAGGGCCTAGGCGTGAGCATGCTCTACCGTCGTACTGTGGAGGGCATGCGAGCCGATATTCGTGTGCGACCCATCGTGCATGCTCCCTCGCGCGACGTAGTGGCAGCTTGGCGCAGCTGGGATACCATGCCTATCGCCACGAGGCGCTTTATCGACTATATGAGCTCGCATATTGTCAATTAATGACTGGCGTGGCGTTGAGTGCGGTGTCTAGCGGGCTGTCGCTTTGGCTTGGGTGGCGCGATAGGTGCGTGCCGGGTGGCAAAGTAGTACCGCCACGACCATAAAGAACGCCGTGGTGCCCAGGCTGATGGGGTAGACCATCATGATGTTCGCAAAGGTGCGGAAGTGCGGGAACACGCAGAACACCCAATAGAAGCGGATGCCGCAGACGCAGATCATGGTGATGAGGGCGGGCGTGAGCGAGATACCAAAGCCGCGTAGGTAGCCGGACATGTTTTCGTAGAACATGCTAAAGGCGTACGCCGGGAAGATCGAACACACGCGGATATAGCCGATCGAGACGATGTTGGGATCGCTGTTGAACAGCGACAAGATCTCGCGCCCCAGGCCGACAATGACGACAATCGTGGTGAGTGCAACGATACCGCCTTCGACCAGGCAGACCTTGAGCGTTTTGGTGCAGCGGTCGATCTGGCGGGCACCGTGGTTTTGTCCCACAAAGGTGGTGCAAGCCTGGCTAAAGCTGTTGAGCAGGTTGTAGCATACGTACTCCAAGCTCATAGCGGCGCTCGATGCCGCCATGACCTCGGTGCCCAGGCTGTTGATAGCAGACTGGATGATGATGTTGGCGACGGCAAAGACGGCGCTCTGGATGCCGGCGGGCAGGCCGATCTTGACGATGCGCTTGAGGGCGACGGGGTCGATAGCCAGGTCGCGCGGGGTGACGCGGACGACGGAGTCGGTCTTGAGCAGGCGGATAAAGAGCGTAGCGGCGCTGACGGTGTAGGCGATGGCGGTGGCGATGGCGACGCCCGCGACGCCCCAGTGGAGTACGGGGACAAAGATGAGGTCCAGGCCAATGTTGAGGACGGTGGACACGGCAAGCGCCTGCAGCGGCATGCGGGTGATGCCGACGGAGCGGAAGATCGCGGCCTCAAAGTTGTAAAGCAAGATCGAGGGCATGCTGAGCAAAAAGACGCGTAGGTAGAGCGAAGCGAGCGGCATGGTTTCGGCGGGAACGTTGAGCGCGGCGAGCATGGGCTCGGCAAAGATCTCGCCCAGTGCGATGACGACAAAGCCCACAAGTGCCATAAGAATCGAGGTATGGACGGCGCGTTTGACCATGTTCTGATCGTTGCGGCCGATAGCGTTGGCGATGACCACGTTGGAGCCAAGCGACATGCCAATAAACAGGTTGAGCATAAGACTGGTAAGCGGAACATTGGAGCCGACCGCCGCCATGGCGAGGGTTCCCTGGTCGCCCGAGAAGTTACCGATGATGACCGTGGCGATGAGGTTCGACAGTTGCTCCAAGATGCTCGTGGCGGCCACAGGGAAGGCGAACAGGGGAACATTGCGCCACAGCGATCCGGTGGTCATGTCAATGTGCTTAGATACGGTGTCAGCCATACGCTCTCAATCTCTAACATGCTCTTTTGTGCTTATTTGCGCAGACGATGATACTCCTAATCGCCTAGTCATTGGGGACGTTCTAAAACGATTACTCATTCAAGAACGTCCCCAATGACTAGGCGGGGAAGGCGTGCGACAATGGTGGGCGTTGTGTTGTTCGCGCTAAGGAGTTGCCATGTTGTTGTGTCCCGTTTGCCATGAGCCGCTGGTGGATGACGAACGCGGTGCTGCATGCGCGGGTGGGCACCGGTTTGACCGTGCGCGCGAGGGCTATCTATATCTCCTGCGCTCGTCCAAGAGCGGCGACTCCATGGGCGATCCCAAGTCGCAGGCACGCAGCCGTCGCGACTTTCTGAACCGCGGTTACTATGCGCCGTTGCGCGATGCGATGGTCGAGCTGGTGCGCGAGCGGGTGTCTGGACGTGCCGCGTCTACGAACTGCCCCATGACGTTGCTCGATATTTGCTGTGGCGAGGGCTACTACACCAGCGCCATGGGTGCGGTGCCGGGCGTGGATGCTTACGGCTTTGACCTGGGCAAAGAGATGGTGCGCCTTGCTGCCAAGCGCGGCGATGCGACCTACTTCGTGGCCAACATGAAGGACATCCCCGTGGCCGATGGCACCTTCGATATGGTGACCGAGCTCTTCGCTCCCTTTAACGAGCGCGAATTTGCCCGCGTGCTGGCTCCAGAGGGCTCACTCTATACCGTGGTGCCGGGTGCCCGTCATCTCTTTGGGCTCAAGGAGGTGCTCTACGATACGCCGTACCTTAACGATGAGAAGCTGCCGAAGACCACCGAGCTCGAGTTGGTCGGAACGCAGCGGGCGTCTGCGAACATTACGCTCCAGACCCAGGCAGACATCGAGGCGGTGTTCCAGATGACGCCGTACTACTACCGCACGCGCCCTGCCGACAAAGAGCGCCTGGCAAACTTGGATACCCTTCAAACCGACATCGACTTCATCATCGCCGAGTACCGCCACTGCTAACCTACCAAAAAGGGACAGGTTTATTTTGGCAGGTTTTATCTGGGCAAACGCAAAGGGCCGACCGCGGAGATGCGCGATCGGCCCTTTTTAGTTGCTTGGCTGCAGAGGTTATGAGAAGCGAGCGCTTACAGGCGGTCCTTGTTCTCGGCCTTAACGGCGTGTGCCTGCTGGACAAAGAACAGGTCGTACACCACGATGACAAAGGCGACGATATTGACGGCGCTGCCGCCGAGCGCGGGAAGCGTGAGCGCGGCCTGCGCAATCGTGGCGATTGCGGCAACGATGCCGAGCTTAAACGCAGCATCCACCTGCGAAGGCTTGTTGGCGCCCTTGATGCCCGCAACACCTGCGGCGAGATCGATGAGGCCCTTGGCGACCAGCACGACCGCGGCGAGCATGGCGTTCGACCCGTACGTGGAATCGAGGTTGCCGGTCGCGATGCCGGCGATTCCAATGACGAGACTGGCGATGCCCAGAACAAAATAAATCAGGGCAAGGATTTTGAGTGTCTTGCGAGCGGCGCTCATAGCTGGTCCTTTCGATGCGGGCGCGGAGAATCTGTCGCACCCAGGTTGCGGCACATATCGTGAAGCACATTGTAGTTCAACGGGGCGATGCATGCGCCTGAAAGCGCTTTGAGCCCGCGCAGCCCAACCCAACCTTTCAAAAAGGAAAGCTGGACGTAAGCCAAATCGATGGCAGCTCATGTGCGGCGCTGCGATGATGAGGCCGTAACAAGGAGCTGGTCTCGAGGAGGAGCCATGATGTACGGAGCAGGGCAAGTGCGTGAGCCGCGGTCGTTGGGAAGGCGCATGGGTGATTCTGTGATCGCTGCCGTGTGCACGGGATTGATGGCAGTGCTTTGCATTGGGATGCTGTGGGCCATGTCGCATGTGGGACAATAGCGGACGGTTGGGTGCCGACATAAACGGCACTCACGTATTCGTTTTGCTTTTTAAGGAGTACCCATGGGCGTCGTCGATCCCTTTTCTGTTGCTCGGGCCGCGGGGCTTGAGCTGATCGGGAAGTCCGAGGGGCTCACGCTCACCGACGGCACGATGGAGCTGCGTGCCGATTTTGACCGCATGCTTCCGCGGCTCAAGCAGGGCTGTCTGCAGCAAGAGCTGTTGGTAAAGGCTGCGCGCGCAAAAGGCATCGAGTGCCCATGGGCGATTGATGCCACGGCAGGCTTTGGCGAGGATTCGCTGCTGTTGGCGGCCGCGGGCTTTACCGTCGATCTGTATGAGCAGGATTGCGTGATCGCGGCGCTCCTCAAGGATGCCCTGGATCGCGCGGCAGATGATCCGGCGCTTGCGGCTGCCGTGTCGCGCATGCGCTTACATGCGGGCGAGGACAGCATTGCCGGCCTTCGCCATACGGCTGAGCTGATCGGGCGGGGCGAGCTTGCCGCCCCCGACGTGGTATATCTGGATCCCATGTTTCCCGAACGCACCAAGAGCGCGGCGGTGAAAAAGAAGTTCCAACTCTTGCACCATCTGGAGCAGCCGTGCGCCGATGAGGAGACGCTGGTCGAAGCTGCGCTTGCGGCGCGCCCGCGCAAGGTCGTTATCAAGCGGCCGGTGAAGGGGCCGCTGCTTGCCGGCGTTAAGCCGAGCTATCAACTTGCGGGCAAGGCCGTTCGCTACGATGTTTTGGTGCCGCCGCGTTCGTAGCTCGTGTGCGATGGCCGGCATTGCGCCGGCGCCGCGCCGATGCGGGACCTATTTCCAAGGGTGCGACGTCAGGTGCCATCCGCCGCAGTATTCGCATTTGTAGCAGGCCAAACCACGCCGCCCGCGGTTTTCGCAGTCGGCCATAACTGCCTCGGCCTCGGCACGCGTGTCGTAACGGTTTTTGCGCTCGCACGACTTGTAGCGCCAGGCTTCATCGCGCTCGGCGTCCAGGGCGTCGCGACGCTCGTCCTCGTGTGCAAACAGGTCGCTCATATCGCCGCCGGTGGCAGCGCCCAAAAACTCGCTTTTGGCCTTTGACCAGGCGGCTCGCTTTTTGCTTCCCATCTGCTTCGCGCCCCTCTTCAAACGTTGGTATCATTGCTCAATCAAAGTGATACCAATAAACGTGAGGTCGCCGCGTGATGATCAGAAAAACCCTCGATACCGACATTCCCGCCGTCATGGCTATCTATGACGCCGCCCGCGCCTTTATGCGCGCGCATGGCAACGCCACGCAGTGGCCCGAGGGCACGCCTTCGGCCGAGCAACTGGCTGCCGATATTGCCGCTGGTGGCAGTTACGTGTGCGAAGTCGACGGCCGCGTGGTGGCGACGTTTGCCTTTTTACCGGGCCCGGACGAGTGCTATGACGCAATTGAGGACGGTCAATGGCGCAGCGACACTCCGTACGCCGTGCTGCACCGTGTGGCGTCCGATGGCACCGCGCACGGCATCGCGGCTGCGATGTTTGCCTTTGCCAAGGAGCGCGCCAACCACCTGCGTATCGACACGCATCAGGATAACCTGCCCATGCAGGGTGCGAGTATTAAGGCGGGGTTCGAGCGTGCCGGCGTCGTGTATGTGTCGGACGGCACGCCGCGTGTTGCGTTTGACTGGCTGCGCGAGGCATAAGAGCGAGGGCTCATATCAATAATTCGTGCGAACGAAAATGGCCCCGGGTGGGGCTATTTTCGTTCGCTGCACTGTTTTGCAAGCCGGCTTTCGCAAGGCGCGAACCTACGAAAATTGCCGCGCGGCAACGCAGGGCGATGAGCTCGGTCGGGGGATAGGGCCCACTTCGCCCGCCGGCCCGTAAATTGTATCATCCAGTGTGGAATGAGGATGCCCGTTGTCGCGTGCGATGGGCTTACAATAAGAGGAGAGCCATGTCGAAGCAAGTGGTCGTTGGAATCTTGGCGCATGTCGATGCTGGCAAGACCACGCTGGCCGAGGCCATGCTGTTCAATGCGGGTCGCATCCGCAAGCGCGGCCGCGTGGACGATGGCGATTCGCATCTGGACACTAACGCGATCGAGCGCGAGCGCGGCATCACGATCTTCTCGTCGCAGGCCGTGCTCGACCATGGCGATACCCACGTCATGCTCGTGGATGCGCCGGGGCATGTCGATTTTTCTGCCGAGGCGGAGCGCACGCTGCGCGCACTCGACTACGCGATTTTGGTTGTGGGCGCCAACGACGGCGTGCAAGGGCACACCGAAACCCTGTGGCGCCTGCTTGCGCGCTATGACATCCCGACGTTCATCTTCATCAACAAAATCGATTTGGAGAATCCCGGCCGCGATGTTTTGCTGGCACAACTTAGGCAACGTCTTTCCGAGGGCTGCCTGGATGCCAACGAACTGCTGGCGGGCGGCGCCGTTCAGGAGGACGCTGCTGCGTTGGACGAGGCGGCGCTCGAGGAGTTTTTTGAAGCGGGCGAGCTTTCTGTCGCAACGCTGTCGCGCATGGTTGCCGAGCGCAAGCTCTTTCCCTGCTTTGCCGGCTCGGCGCTCAAGGACCAAGGCGTGGACGAGCTGCTGGATGGCATATGCGCGCTGATGCGCGAACAGGCGTGGCTCCCGGAGTTTGCCGCGCGCGTCTATCGTGTCAGCCGCGGGGATCACGGCGAGCGTTTGGCTTGGGTTAAAGTGACCGGCGGCACGTTGCATGCCAAGCAGATGATTGACGGACGTTCCGGTGCCGAGGCATGGGAGCAAAAGATCGACCAGGTGCGCATCTATAACGGCGAGAAGTATGAGCTTGCCCAAGAAGTTGCTGCTGGCGGTATTTGTGCCGTGACGGGTCTTGCGCACGTTCGCCCGGGGGACGCCCTGGGCGCGGAGCCCGCGGGCGATGCGCCCGTCATTGCGCCGGTCCTCACCTATACGGTGCTGCCGGGCGAATACGACGTCCATGCGGTGTTCAAGGCGTTGACTGAGCTGGCGGACGAAGATCCCATGCTCGGCGTAAGCTGGAATACGCATCTCGAGCAGATTCACTTGCAGTTGATGGGCGCCGTGCAGCTCGAGGTCGTGCGGCGGGTGCTGGCCGATCGCTTCGGTCTTTCGATTGCGTTTGAGCCCGGCGGCATTCTCTATAAGGAGACCATTTCGCAGCCGGTCGAGGGCGTGGGCCACTTTGAGCCACTGCGCCACTATGCCGAGGTGCATCTGCGTCTGGAGCCGTTGCCGGCGGGTTCGGGCGTGCAGTTTGGCACCGTGACCTCGACCGACGAGCTCGATCTTAACTGGCAGCGTCTGGCACTCACCAACGCCATGGAGCGCGATCACCTGGGCGTGCTGACCGGCTCGCCCATCACCGATGCGCGCATTACGCTCACGGGCGGCCGTGCGCATGCCAAACACACCGAGGGCGGCGATTTTCGCCAGGCCACGTACCGCGCGATTCGTCAGGGGCTCATGCAGGCGCGTGAGGCTGGCGCGGCGGTGCTGTTGGAGCCGTGGTACCACTTTGAGGTTGAGGTGCCGGGGGAGTGCGTGGGCCGGGCGCTCTCGGATGCCACGCGCATGGGTGCCGAGTACGAGCCACCGGCGATGGCGGGAGACCGGGCGAAGCTTGTGGGTCGCGTGCCGGCATCCGAGGTGCAGGATTACGCGCTGGAGGTGGCTGCCTACACGAGCGGTCGCGGGCATCTGTACCTGGAGTTCGCCGGTTATGCGGCCTGTCATGATGCCGAGCGCGTTATAGAGGCGGCCGCCTATGAGCCCGAGGCCGATCTGCCCAACACGCCCGACTCGGTCTTTTGCTCTCACGGCGCCGGTTACACGGTCAAATGGTACGACGTACCCGCCGCGGCACACGTAAAGGTCGATCCCGCCACCTTCCGCCCCTGGCGTGCAGCAGACGCGGAGTTTTTCGGCCACATGTGACAAAGGGACAACCCCTTTGTCACATGCTATTGGTATAACTCGGTATAAGTTGGTATAACTATTACCAGGGTTTGCCAATCCGAGGAGGCCGACATGAATCCAAATCCCTTTAAGCCCACGGCTGGCAAGCGGCCTCCGATGCTCATCGGTCGCGAGTCGGTCGTCGAAGATTTCGAGGAAGGGCTCGATAACGGCGCCGGAGCGCCGGGTAGGCTCATGCTCATTACGGGAAACCGCGGCTGCGGCAAAACGGTTCTCCTGCGGGAGCTGCAACGTCTAGTCAGCGAGCGCGGATGGGCGGTTATCTCCGATTCCGCTTCGCTTGGCTTATGCGACCGCTTAGCCGACGCGCTTCGCTCGAATAAACCCGTTGTGACGTCAATGGAGTTCGGGCCGTCGTTTGGCCGGATGTCGGTCGAGGCGGCGCGAGCAAAGGGCGAGACGTTACGAGGGCTGGTCAACGAGCGCCTCAAGAAGCTCGGTCCAGGCAAGGGCATACTGTTTGCGATTGACGAGGCGCAGTCTGCGTCTATCGAGGAGCTGGCGGCTCTTGCCGTTCTCTATCAGCAGGTGCTCGGAGACCAGGATGCCACGGGCTTGTCCGATAGCGATCAGCGCGGTCTTGCGCTGGTGCTCGCCGGCTTACCCAGCATGGTTGACGATCTGCTCGAAGAGCCGAGCGTAACGTTTTTGCGGCGTGCCCAGCAGCGTACGCTGGGGGCGATATCTTTGCCCAAGGTGCGCGATTCATATATCCAGACGGTCAAAGACGCTGGTCTTTACGTTGACGCGGAGACGGCGGACCTTGCGGCACACAAGAGCATGGGGCATCCCTATATGGTTCAGTTGGTGGGCTATTACATGTGGCGCTCTGCCGTCCGGCGTGGCTCTCAGGTCATTGAAAGGTGCGATGTCGAGAATGGCCATGCGGATGCCGTCTCCGAGTTCTACGAAGCGGTCGACGCGCCCCTGTTTATGGATTGCGCAGTCCGCAACGCCTCTTTATCGAGGCCATGGCTGCTGACGAGGGTAAACCGACGCGTATGGCGGATATCATTGAGCGCTGCGACCGTACTCAGAGTTGGGCGAGCAAATATCGCGCAAGCCTGATTCGCGAGCGCGTCATCGAGGCTGCCGGATACGGCCTCGTCCGGTTTACCGTGCCTATGCTGGGCACGTATATTCGCGATTGCGTTTTATGGCACGAGTGATGTGACGAAGGGGCAGCCCCTTTGTCACATCGATATTTGAGAGGCTAAATTATGGCGATTCATACTGAGCGTTTGACGCTTCGTCCGTGGCGCGAGACGGATGCGGCGAGCCTGTTTACATATGCGAGCGACCCGGACGTGGGACCGGCTGCGGGCTGGCCGCCCCATCGAAGCATTGAGGAAAGCAGGGAGATCATTCGGACAGTCTTTGCGGCACCCCATACCTTTGCCGTTTGCCTGGCTGCGACAGATGAGCCCGTGGGTAGCATCGGCCTCATGCCGTCTCGCTGTGAGTCAAACCGTCGAGATGACGGTCTTGAACTCGAAGTGGGCTATTGGATCGCCAAGCCGTTCTGGGGCCGAGGCTTTGCCCCCGAAGCAGTACGAGCCATGCAGCGCTATGCGTTCGAAACGCTTGGCTGCAAGGCGCTTTGGTGCGGATACTACGAGGGCAATAACAAGTCGTTACGCGTTCAGCAAAAGTGCGGATTCGCGCCGCATCACGTTGAGCGCGACGTACTCTGCGAGCTTATGGGCGATGTACGCACCGAGTGCTTTACGTGTTTGACCCGCGAAGACTGGCGCGGGCGGGCAGAAGGGGAGCGATGACGGTGTCGCAACAACCAAGTGCTATCGAGGTGCGTGGCGCGCGCGTCCATAACCTTAAGGACGTCGATATCGATATCCCGCTGGGAAAGCTCGTGGGTATTGCCGGCGTGTCGGGTTCGGGCAAGAGTTCGCTGGCGCTGGGGGTTCTTTATGCCGAGGGTTCGCGTCGCTACTTGGAAGCACTCAGCACCTATACTCGACGTCGCCTGACACAGGCCGAACACGCCCAGGTGGATGAGGTCTTGCACGTGCCGGCGGCGCTCGCATTGCATCAGCGCCCCAGCGTGCCGGGCGTGCGTTCCACTTTTGGCACCATGACCGAGCTCAACAACAGCCTGCGTCTGCTCTTTAGCCGCTGCGCCCATCACGTGTGCCCGCACTGCGGGGCACGCGTGGAGCCGAGCCTTAACGTGGCTGCGGGCCTGTCGCTCACGTGTCCGATATGCGGCCGCGAGTTCTACGCGCCGAGTGCCGAGGATTTGGCTTTCAATAGCGGTGGTGCGTGCCCTACCTGCGGCGGCACCGGTGTCATGCGCGAGGTGGACGAAGCGAGCCTGGTGCCCGACGAGTCAAAGACCATCAACGAGGGTGCAGTGCTTCCCTGGGGTACGCTCATGTGGGATCTGATGAAGCAGGTGGCAGGCGAGATGGGCGTACGCACCGACGTACCGTTTAACCAGCTCACGCCTCAAGAGTGCGATATCGTGTTCCACGGCCCGGCGGTCAAGAAGCACATTCTCTACGTTCCCAAAAACGGCGAGGGCGCCACGCCGCTCGACTTCACCTATTACAACGCCGTCTATACCGTCGAGAATGCGCTCGCCAAGGTTAAGGACGACAAGGGCCTCAAACGCGTTGCGCGCTTTTTGCGCGAGGGCCCATGCCGCGACTGCAGCGGCACGCGTCTCTCCGAGGCTGCGCGCCAGCCTCAGGTGCGCGGTATCAATCTGGCACAGGCCGGGGCCATGACGCTTGGTGATGCGGTCGAGTGGGTGCGCGGGGTGCCCTCATCCTTGCCGGTCGAGATGCGGCCCATGGCGATGGATATCTGCGATTCATTTTTGGGCGCGGCCCGTCGCCTGGTCGACTTGGGTCTCGATTACCTTTCACTCGACCGCGCTGGTGCCACGCTCTCCACGGGTGAGCGCCAGCGCGTGCAACTCGCCCGCGTGGTGCGCAACCGATCGACGGGCGTGCTCTATGTGCTGGACGAGCCTTCGATCGGCTTGCATCCCGCCAATGTCGACGGCTTGGTGGGCGTGATGCGCGATCTGGTGGATGACGGCAACACCGTGGTTGTTGTCGACCACGATACGCGCGTACTGGTGGAAGCCGACTATCTGGTCGAGATGGGCCCCGTTGCCGGAGCGGGTGGTGGTAATGTGATTGCCGCTGGCACGGTAGACGAGGTCGAGCAATCGCAGGGCAGCCGCATCGCCCCGTTTTTGCGCGCCGAGCCCAAGCGCTTGCGTCCGCAGGTGACTGACGAGGAAATGTTCGACCAGGGCCACATCCGTATGGCAACCGATACCATCCATACCGTCAAACCGCTCGAAGTCGATATCCCGCGCGGCCGTCTCGTTGCGGTGACGGGCGTTTCGGGTTCGGGCAAGACGACGCTGGTGCTTGAGACGCTCATTCCGGCACTCAAGGCGCAGGCAGATGGCGAGCGTCTGCCAAGACACGTGCGCTGGGTCGATGCCGAAGGCATTGCCCGCGCCAACCTGATTGACGCCACTCCCATCGGCGCCAACGTGCGCTCGACGGTGGCGACTTATGCCGACATCCATGATGAGCTGCGTCGCGCCTTCGCCCGTACGCCCGAAGCCAAGGCAGCCGGCTACAAGGCGGGCGCCTTCAGTTACAACACTGGCGCCTTGCGCTGCCCTACGTGTGACGGCACGGGCTCGATATCGCTCGACGTGCAGTTTTTGCCCGACGTCGAGATCGTCTGCCCGGCATGTCGCGGCTCGCGTTATGCAGACGCGGCTTCGCATATCCATCGCGAGGGCAAGGACGGGAGTCTGCTTACGTTGCCGCAGCTCATGGACATGAGTGTGGACGAGGCCCTCGACGCCACGGTGGGACTCAAGAAGGTTCAGGCGCGCTTGCAGACCTTGCACGACCTGGGCCTGGGCTATCTCACACTCGGTGAGCCCACACCGGCGCTCTCGGGCGGCGAGGCGCAGCGTCTTAAGCTTGCGAGCGAGATGGGTCGCGTGCAGGATGATGCCGTATTCGTATTCGACGAGCCCACGATCGGCCTGCATCCGCTCGATGTTCAGGTGTTGCTGAACGTGTTTGACGGTCTCGTTGCCAAGGGCGCCACGGTTATCGTGATCGAGCACGATCTCGACCTTATCCGTAACGCCGATTACGTGATCGACATGGGCCCGGGCGGTGGTGGCGCCGGCGGGCAAATCGTCTGCGCCGGTACGCCAGGCGACATCGCGGCCTGCTCCAAGAGCATTACCGGTCGCTACCTATAGACAATGAGGCAAAGGGACAGCCCCTTTGCCTCATTGATGCCTATTTCACGCACTGAGCGGCGAGATAGTCGCGGAAGAATGGCAATTCAAAAGCGACGATTCCGCGCCCGCGTTCTCCAATGATGCCGGCATCTATCATGCGGCGTCGGTAGCGGGAGACCTGCTGCGGCGAACGCTTAAGGCGCTCGACAAGGTCAGCGGTGGTGGACTCTTCCTCGTCATCGAGCATGGCGATGAGGAATCGCTTGTCCTCTGCAGTGAGTTCCCGATAGGTTGCCGCAAGGATTCGGTCGTCCATCTCGTCACGCGCGATTTTGATTCCCAGGTCAAAGTCGCGTGACGAGATTTCCTTCGAATCGCTTGTGAGATCCCAGGCACGGTAGCCTACGAGTTGCAATAGGAAGGGAAAACCAGAGATCGAGCGAACGGCTCTATCGATTCCCTCAGCATCTGCCAGGCGATCGTTTTCCTGAATTGTGCGAATCAAGGCCTCGCGTACGTCATAGTCGGCAATGCGACCCAGATGATATTGTTGGGCGCGGCGAAGGAACGAGACCGTCTTGTGGTTCAGCAACGTCGAGACGTTGTTGGGAAGTCCCGCCATGAGCAGGGCGACGCGTTTCCCATCGGTCACAAAGTGCTGATACGTCGCTGCAAGCTGAATCATCTCGTCGAGTGTCGGGTCCACCTCGTCAACCGTGACGAGCAGACCGGTGCCCGCCTCGTTGAGCTGGTCGATGATGTCGCTCATGCGATAACGCCAGGTTGAGGCATCGTGAACGCGATTGACCTCGATGCTGCCGAGCGGTGCAATTCCGAGGCCGGTGACTTCGAAGTGGGTGGACGAGTCGATGAGATGGGCTGCGGCACGTTTCGTCCCGAGCTCGATTTCCTCAAGCATTCCCGGGAGCGCGGTCGTCTTTACGGCTATCCAGCCGTGGGATTCCGCCCTTGTCGCGAGCGACGACATGAGAGCGGTTTTACCGGTTCCACGCGCGCCCGAGAAGATCGAGGTCAATTCTGGGCGCCTGCGCTGGCTCAAGAAGGCACGGTCCAAATCCCGAATAATCTGTTGTCTGCCAGCGAGATGGGCAGGAACCTCACCAAAACTAGGGGTAAACGGGTTTTCGAGGTATTTCACAAGGCTCTCCTTTCACACCGCCGTTTAACTTCATTTTACTTTAGTTAATTCTGATTAAAAATGAGGGCTCTTTATCTAGAGCATCAATTAGGCGTGCGTGCCATCGGCGTGGCGCTTGAATGTAACAAAGGGAAAGTTCCTTTGTCACATTCCCGGAAAGCCTGTTTGGCGCAGAGCCTCGTAGAGGACGATGGCGGCGCTGTTGGAGAGGTTGAGTGCGCTGATGCGGTAGTCGTTCGGATTGACGAAGTTGCCGCAGATGTCCTGTTGAAGGATGGCCTCGTGGCTGTCCTCGGTATGCCCCAGCGATTCCTCGTGGGTTTCCCAGGCCTCGGCGTTGTCAAGCGAATCGCAATCGCGCAGCATCGGGATGCGCTCGCAGCACGTGGGCGCTGCAGCGAGTAGCTCCTCGGGAATGCCCGAGCTCTCGCTGCCAAAGACCAAGTAGTCGCCATCGCGGTAGGTACTCTGCGCATAGGTGCGGCGTGCCTTTTTGGTCAGCAGATGCAGGCGTTCGTCGGCAGGGGAGAGGTCATTGCGCGCAAGGAAGTCCTCCCAGCCGGCATAGGTCGTCACGTCCAAGTTTTGCCAGTAGCCCAGGCCGGCGCGACGTACCGTCTTGTCGTCGAGCGAAAACCCCAGCGGCTCCACCAGATGCAGGCGGGTGCCGGTAACCACGCAGGTGCGGCCGATATTGCCCGTATTGGCCGGAATCTCGGGCGCATACAGCACAATGTTGAACATGAATCTCCTTGGCTCAGAACGAAAAACCACCACGAAGGGCACCTTCGTGGTGGTTTGGCAGTTACATAGGCGGAAAAATGCCCGCTTGGATAAACCTAGGCGCGGTGCCAGTCGGTCAGGCAGGCATCGAGGGAGGCGATGAGCGCGTCCTTGTCCATGTGACGGCCGATGATGCACAGGCTCGTCATGCGGTCGCCCGTCTCGTCGTCCCAAATTTGCATGATCTCGGGGTTCTCGTCGATGATCTTCTGCTTCTCGCCCTCGGGCGCGGAGTCAACGAACAGGCCGTTCTCCATCAGGCGCATCTGGTGGCCGGCCTGCTCAAACATGTAGCACATGTCCGGATCGCCGGTCTGCCACAGCGGACCCTTGACGCGGATGACCTCGTCGGGCCACTCCTGCTCAACAAAATCAGTGAACTTCTGCAGGTCAAACGGCTTGCGGCGCGAGTACACAAAGGTCTCGATGTCGTACTCGAGCACTTCGGGGTCGTCGTGCTCCTCGGGATGCTCCATGGCCTCGATCCAGGCGGCGGAGTTGTAGGCGCGCATAAAGTCGAAGCGGTCGGTATCGAGCAGCTCCTCCATGGGGACCTCGCCGTTTTGGGCCTCGACGATCACGGCGTCCTTCTGCAGGCTGCGCACGATGGCCTTGAGCTCGGCGATCTGCTCGGGCGTCACGGTATCGGTCTTGTTAAGGATCAGCGTGGAGCAGAACTCGATTTGCTGGATGAGCAGGCTTTCGATGTCGTCCTCGTCGATATCCTCAGTTAATCACCATATTAGCATAATAAATACAAGAATCCAAATCCGCAGCCCCCTCACCTTTATAAAGCATACCCAAATATGACTTTTCATTGCTATTATCTATCGTTCCATCAGCTCTACGACCATATTCAGGAGTACCATACTCTTTACCTTGATAACGATTCAAATAAATCTTAGCCAATAAATGAGCCGCTGCATATTTTGTTGCACGTCCATATTCAGCCTCACTATATTGCTCTGGCAAATGCTCCACCGCATAACGCAAATCACCAATCAGTTCCTTGAACATGACAGATGCAGGAGTACGCGTATATTGATAATTTGAAGGCAAAGAAGTACTACTTTCCGTTGAAAAATAGACATCACCAAAAACTGTATTCAGCAAATAATACACGTAAGCACGATTAAATAACACCTCAGACAAACGTGCTGCTGCAAAAGAAGGGTCAGAAGCATATTTTCCTAAAGCATCCCCTGAACGAATAGCAGTAATAGCCTTATTACAATTATCGATAATCGGATAGCCATTGATCAAAAATCCAGCCTGCTGCTTTGACTGAAATCCCATAAACTGATTAGCCTGATTTCCTATGAGCCCCGAAGGAGACCACTCAGATATTGCAAACTTATTCAATGACGTCGCACCACTTTTCATAGCACAGTCATGACCTGTTTCCAACATATGCAGACCTTCAGTGTACAACAAAGGAAAACGAACCGAATTATATGAACTCACAATCAATTGATCCAAACCTATTTCAGTATTCAAATAGTCCTGTGTTATGGAAGATACCATTTTTTCTTCCAAGAAACTATCAGAACAACTTGCTAATGCAAGTGCAAATGTACCAGCTAATATATATTTTTTCATTTTCTTCATATTATAAAATCAATACTATCAATTAGAAGCCCAATCTTACTCCCAAAACAAGACTGCGAGTAATACAAGTATTATTAGTTTGTCCACCAATATGATTACCTGCATCCCAACCAGTCAAATCATCCGGATTAATACCAGCTTTAACCAATTCTCCACCAAAAAGGAACGGATTCAATACCTGAGCATATACCTGTGCACTGCTTGCACCACACTTCTTCAACCAACTTTGAGGAACTGTATAAGACAAAGCTATATTCTTTATAAGAACCATATTTCCTTTTGTATAATTTCTTACATAGTCATATTTAGTTTCACGAGTTGCAGTAGTAGGCTGAGCAAACTTTGCATCTGTATTAGTTGGTGACCATGTATCTTTTTCAATTCGACGACCAATAGTCTGGGTCAGACCATAATAAGTATTACCAAATCGAAAATAAGTAAAGAAGCTCAAATTCCAGTTCTTATAGGTAAATGAATTATTGATACCGCCTGTCCATTTAGGAGATTTATTATAAATTTTCTTATCATTATCATCAAATTTACCAAATCCATTATCCATATAGGAAACAACTTCACCTGTTTTATTACCTGCAGCATCTTTTATTTCTACAGTCTTTGATCCTTCTGTACCTTGTGGAACTTCAACTAATGGTTGATCCACAATCTTATATTGTCCAGGAAGGAAAGTCAATCCCAAAGAACGATAAACATCCATCAAATGATTATCCTCCTGAGTATTTTGCCAAATGCGGTCATACTGGAAATCATAAAAACTATTCAAAGGCTCACCCACCATCCAAGGACCTGTTGAATCATACGTAGCACCACCGGCCAATTCTTTAATTTTTTCATTATTCAAAGAGAAAGTCCAATCCGTTTGCCATGTGAAGTCTTTTGTTTTAACATTTACAGTTGACAACGAAACTTCAAAACCTCTATTTTCTGTCTTACCTACATTATTCAAGATTTGTGCATAACCGGTAATTACCGGAATAGACTGATTCATCAGCAAATCAGAAGTCTTAGCAATATAATATTCAACACTACCACTAATACGATTCTCCAAGACTCCAAAATCAACACCAACATTTAAAGATGAAGTTTTTTCCCAACCTAAAGAATAGTTAGGCATAATATTAGTCTTTGTACCAATAGTATTCGACGAAACATTGCCCACTCCAAATGGGATGCTAGCATAGGTAGAAGTAACAGAACCTGCTGTTTGATAAGGATTAACAGCAGAGTTACCTGTAACACCATATCCTACACGAAGTTTTAATTGGTTAATCCAATTAATTTGCTGTATCCATTTCTCTTGTTCCATACGCCATGCCAATGCAGCAGAAGGAAAGAAATCCCATTTGTTTCCAGCAGCCAACATAGAAGCGCCATCAAATCGTCCGGTAACAGTCAACAAATATTTATCCATCAATCCATAATTCACACGTGCCATATAAGAAGCTCTTGACCAAGTAGAAAAATTGGAGCCTGGAGCATATTTTGCATTATTCGATGCACCAATATTATACCACAAAGAAGAAGGAAATGTGATTTCATATCCACGCATGTTCAACCCTTCAGTACGATAACGTTCAGCTGATTGCAACAAAGTAATATTTACCGAATGAATATCTTTTATTGTTTTATTGATATACAGCAAGTTTTCCAATGTCCATGACAACTTCTGACTGTGCTCATTATTGGCTACATTAGGAGCCATTGCAGGATTTTTAAAAGGATTAGTATATCCCTCACCATAATAACTACCCACACGGGAGTTACGATATTGAGCGCCTAAATTCGTACGCCATTTTACACCTTTCAAAGGTTCCCAAAATTGTCCAAAATCCAATTCTGCATAAGAAGAGAAGTTCACGCCATAATAACGTGTTTCATTCCAAGCATCATCTATATTTCTCAAAGGATTATGATAAGCCTGATCATCGGCACTTGCAACCTCCAGTATAGAACCATCTTCATTATAAGCCGGTACCCATGGCATCATATCCATAGCCAAACCATAAGAGTCTTTTGCTCCTGTATTACTTGTATTACTTACAATACCATAATTTTTAATAGAATGAGTAGCATTCAATCCCATTCCCACTTTCAACCATTTAGTCGGAATAATTTCACCGTTTATATTGGCTGTATAACGTTTGAAATCTTGGTCTTTCATAGGTACTTTCTGATCCAAATATCCCAATGATACATACAATTTGGAAGTTTCCGTTCCTGCTGAAAGAGAAATCTGATGATTATGAGTAAATGCTGTACGTGTCACCAATTCGCCCCAATCAGTTGTTTCTAATTGTGAAGGATCATAAGAATAAGTTCCATCAGCATTTTGCTGATATACTTTTTCCAATCGTTTATCCATATATGACATATTGTTGGGATTCAGCCATAAAGCTTTATCACGCTCAGGATCAGGGTTGTCACCATATCTACCATTATAAGTACCACCCGTAATAGCTGACTGACGATTATAATCCAACAATTGACCAGAATTCATATAATCAGTTGTTGAATCCAAGAAACCAAAACTAAATGAGCCATCATAATTAATAGTAGTTCTACCCGTTTTACCCTTTTTTGGTTGTCACCAAGATAACACCATTAGCACCACGAGAGCCATAAATAGCGGTAGCAGAAGCATCTTTCAAAATTTCCATAGATTCAATATCACTCGGATTAACATCAGCAATCGAACCTGCTGACATAGGTATTCCGTCAATAACATATAAAGGATTATTATCCGCAGTTAAAGAACGATTACCACGAATACGAATATCGCCCAACTCACCAGGACGATTATTAGACGTAATATCCACACCTGTCACACGTCCTTGCATAGCCTGCAAAGCATTTTGAACAGGACGATCCTCTATAACCTTACTCGTAACACGTGCCATAGCACCAGTCACATCACTTTTTTTCTGAACACCATAACCAACCACTACCACTTCATCCAGTGTTTCGGTATCCTCCTCCAAGATTATTTTAACGGTAGATTGTCCTTTCACTTGGATATCTACGGTCTTGTACCCCACAAAACTTACTTGGATCGTTCCATTATCAGGAACATTCTGAAGTGTGAACTTACCATCAAAGTCGGTAATTGTACCATTAGTCGTACCTTTCACCACCACACTGGCACCGATTACAGACTCACCTGTTTTGTCAAGGACAGTACCCGAAACGGTTTTGCTCTGTGCAAAGGCCCCTACAGCCAATACGGATAACAAAGCAACGAAGAACAGCCGCTGGAACTTCTCCAAACGACGTAACAGACTTGAATTCTTTCTGTCTTTCATACTTTAATTATTAAGTTAAACAAAAGTTAACTTGATATATAAAGTTGAAAGTATCAAAAAAGCCCATTTCATCGAATTTTATAATATAACGTGAGTTCGAAATAAAATCAAAAAATAGCAAGTTGTCCGTCATTGACAAACTTTACGTCAATGGCGGGCTTCTTTTCAAAAAAGCAGTATGCCGCGATAGCCGACAAGGAGTTGGCTATAAAGTTACTGAATGAACGATGTCTTGAGTGTTCAATCTGTGCGATGTTCTTCAGTTCGTCATTGACCGTTTCAATCAAGG